>Ga0302122_10000097_pt1 | contig 43688 bp, 32 predicted proteins | sample CB21_SCM_MG_FD_203115 | JGI IMG/M metagenome (GOLD analysis project Ga0302122, IMG submission 203115) | Marine microbial communities from Western Arctic Ocean, Canada - CB21_SCM | ecosystem: Environmental > Aquatic > Marine > Oceanic | place: Canada: Western Arctic Ocean | collected 2017-09-28 | reverse complement strand
TCGCGGAGGACCGGTGGGTCGAGAGACATATCTTATCTTAAACGGGGGCAAACCCTGACTAAAAAAAGTAGCCGAAGTCAGACTCGTCCTGGGTCGAGTCCGTGAAGCTCGGCTGGTGCGTCATCAGGAGCGCGCGCGTCCGGAAGTTGGGAAACGCCCGCTTCGTCTCTCCCACGTAGACCTGGCGCGGCCGCGAGATGCGGCGTTTCGGCTCCGCTAACGCCTCGAGCCACTGCGCGACCCAGCCCGCCGACCGGCCGACCGCGAACAAACACGTGAACAACGTCGTTGGTATCCCCATAGTGGGTGTGTGCGTCTGGGACGTGAGGGGTAAAACGCCGGGACTCCTGAAGTGGAAGACGGCGGACGGCCGCTCGGGGTCATTGCCCCCGAGCGACCTCGAGATCTACGACATGGTCCTCGCGTTCGAGCGGTATAAGCTGAAAAATGGCTCCGATGCTGCTGAGACGAAAAAACAGATGACGGCTGAGATGGCGGTCTCAGGAGTGGTATTGAATAACTTCGACTGCTCAGGCCGGCCGATTGTGAGCGGTGCGCCGCGCTGGTTCTGCATTGACGGCAGGTCCGGTTCCCCCCGCATGAGCGAACGAGACATCAAGACCCAAGTGCTCGAGTGGGCGCGGGAAATGAATTATCCCCGAAGGGATGAGCTGCGGATGGCGCTACTTGCGCGCGGTGTCCGCGTCGACGGGGACCGAGGGTGGTTTACCGCCGGGCCCCGCGGACTGTCCGGCCCGATACCGTCGTTGGACCGATCGTGCCCACCGCCGCGCCGCGACCACTATGCCGAGGACGAACGACGCGGCGGCCGCGCCGGCGGCCGCGAGGCGCTTCCAGGACCGCGCCCGTGCCGGCCGCCGTCGAAGCGGCCGCGGTCACCGTCACCAGGCCGCGAGCAGCGCCCAACACGCCGGCATCTCGTCGCCGCGCCGCCATCTTCGTCCGGGGCCTCCTCCGACGACTGAGCCGCGGGTATATTTGTGTAAGGTAAGGTACAAGAAGTACAGGCACCATGTTTTTACAAAATTCTACTACTCCTAGCCGTCGGAGTAGGAGGACGCCTCGGACGGGACCGGCGGCGGCGCCGTGGCGGCGACGAGATGGCGCCGCGTCGGCCGCTGCTCGAGACCTGGCGACACAGACGAAGCTGCGGCGGGCGCGGCGGCGTCCTTTCGCGACTTCCGCGACGCGCCTGGGAGCGCCGTGTCGTAGCGGTTGCGGCCCCTGCGGCGCGGCGGTGAGCGCGAGCTCGAGCGCGAACGTCGCCGGCGGTTGCGGGCCTTGCGGCGCGGCGGTGAGCGCGAGCTCGAGCTCGAGTGCGAGAGCCTGTAAACGTGAGGCGCTTCCGCGGCACGAATATTTTGGCCAGATCCGGCTCGCATGCTTGCGCCACGTCCGTTACGACACCATACGACTGCGAGAGCCTGGCGAGATTCTGGCGGTTTCGTCCTATGATCTCCCCCACAAAGCATTCCGGCACGGAGATCTCGCGAGAGACGCGGCCCTCACCCCCGCTGCTCTGCGAAGACGAAGGTGAGCGCCGGCGGTTCCGCCAGCGCGAGCGCGAGCGCGAGCGGGAGTGCGACGACCTCCGCAATTCACAGCGACCAGCGTCACGCGCCGCTCCTCGGCGGCGACCGGGTCAACCTCCAGCGGGGCCACGGGCGCCTCGAACGTCAATGACAGCGGCCGCTCCGGCGTCTGTAATTTCGCGACGACGGCGAGCCACGATTTCTTCTCGCTGATTGCGCCGACGGGCACGCCCACGATCCCTGTCAGTGCTCGACCCACGACCAGGAGCGCGGGCGAGTCGTGCGCCGCGGCCTTCACGACGACGCGGCCGGCGCTTTTATCCAACGACAGCTCCATGCCCAAGGGACCGTGGAAGATGAGATCCATTGCTGCACCACGGCGCCCTTGCAGAGCTGCTACGGATGATGAGAATTAAGATGGGAGCCTTGCAGATCTGCTGCTTTTGCAGTCGATTTTGCGCTCCTTCACAGCAAAGTGCTTCCAAAATTCAAGAGGGGTGAACACTCTGACAACTATACGTACCCTCGGACTGCGGGCAATTCAGCCCAAGCTCCGGTTTCAAGTCGACTCGCAGAGTTGGGCGGGTTTTATTGAGTTGAATTGAATTAGGGTTTTGCGCCCCTTTCCAAACGATTGACACAATGGAGTGCGCTCGGGGCCCGTACTAATGGGGCTAGTCGCAATATGTAGTCACACACAACGACCAAAATTACACATCCCAAAAACTTCCCGGCAGCGGGTATCTAGCTCGAGCGTCTACTCGAGCGCTTCGTCGAGAGCGCGGCGTCGACGGTCGGCGCGCGGTCGTGTTTCCTGTCGCGGCGCGGGCCGCCGACGTCGATCACGAGCAGCGGCGCCGCGGCGACGGAGTCTTCGGACGCCTCCGAGGGCGGCGCCGGCGGCGCCGCAAAGCATAATGTCGGTTGCCTGGTCGTGGTCCCGATAGTGTTGTGCGATGTAGAACTTCACCGCATCGCCGTCCTTGACCGCGCAGTCCGCACGCACGTTGTCACGGTGCGCGTAGATCCCCTCGCCGCCGCCTTCCGGAATGATGAACCCGTAATTATCCTTCCAGTGCGAAGGGCGGCTGAAGACGCCGCGATGTCTCTGGTCCTTCGCCGCGTCCTTCGCCGCCGCCCTCTTGTCGAGCGCTGCATATAGAATCTTTTTCACGACCCGCTTGACGACAAATTCCTCGACGCCAAAGGAGCTTGCCACCGTGGCGCGCAACGTGCGCACCGTCAACGTGCCGTCGTCGAACTGCGCCCTGATACCATGATCCCCCGTCAAAAATCCCTTCGTGCGCGCGGCGACGGCGGCGTCGTCGAGACCTTAGTCGGACTCCGCGACGGAGACGACCGGTCGACCGCCGTCGCACTCCGGGACGGCGACGACCGGTCGCGGCGGCGGCGACCCCGCGACCTGGAGCGGGAGCGGTTTCTATCGCCGCTCCGCGAAGCTGAGCGCCGGCGGCTCCGCCGGCGCGAGCGCGAGCGTGAGCGGTTGGTGTTCTCGTTGAGGCGCGCGCGCCCGCGCTCGCGTTCGCGCCACTGCCTCTCAATGCGCTGCGCGCTCGTGAGCTCTGGGCTCGGGCTCCGGCTCCGCGGCCCACCTCGGCTGAAGGCCCGTCCGCGTGTCGCCGCCGGGGCACTCGCGGCGGCCTCGGCTTCGACCTCGCGGGTCCTGGCGCGCTCGGCAGCGGCTGCGTGCTCGGCCGTCTCGGCTTGCTCCGCCGCGGCCTTGGCGGACGACGCGAGCGCCTCGAGTTGGGCGCGCGCGCGGTCGACGGCGGCGCGGTCCGGCGCCGACGGCGCGGAGGCCTCGAGCGTCAGCACCAGCGGCCGCGTCGGCGCCTTGAGGCGCTCCACGAGTTCTAGCCACGCGACCTTGCCGTCGATCTTCCCGACGGGCCTGGCGTTAATCGCGCGGAGCGCGGCGCCCTCGTGCGGCTTCGCCGGGCTGTCGTCCTCGGCGCGTTTGATGCGAACTGTACCACTGGCGCGGTCGACGGTCAGCTCGATGCCGAGCTCGCCGCGGAAGATCACCGTGACCTCCTTGGACATTTTGCACGTTTTTGCACGACTTCTGCGATTGTGCTTCGTTCAGTGATGATCCTACATGTAACCTGCTCGATGTGTCGAACCAGTAGCTTCCGGGCGCAGGGCGTCGGAGGGCGTGTGTAACTCTATTGATCGTCTAGCCGTATGTGTTACCTGCTGCCGAGCGCGCTCGTCAGGCAGCCACGCTGCGCTGAGCACCGACCCCGACCGGTCGCAAAGCAAATACCCGCACGATGCTTACCACTCCGGGGCCCACCCCTGCCCGACGAGCCCCCTCGCAAGCGCCCCGAGCCACTTGACGAGCCGCGGCATGAAGAGGGGCGTGCTCGCCAGGTACGACGAGAAGCGCGGGTCCGAGCCGTAGCGCGCCTGCGCGAGCTCGACGGCCGGCGTCAGGGCCCCCGAGGCCTGCGCGCCGAAGAGCACGCCCAGGAAGATAGGTGACAAAGCCGCGAGCCCCAGCCGCGGGAGACTCAAGCCGGGCGCGTTGTACAGGAACACGCCGCTCCACAGACATAAATTGCCGAACCAGTTCGGGTGCTGACTAACGCCCCACAAACCTACATCACAAAACCCCTTGTGGTTCCTCTTAAACGAAAACTTCTGGAAGTCGGCCAGGACCTCCGTGGCCAGTCCCAGTCCAAATAAAGCCAGGCCGGACCGTCGGAGCACCTTGCCGCCCGCTTCCTTCGTCACCCCGGCGCCCAGCGCGTGCGGGAGGAACACGACCGCGCCCCACAAAAACGACACGAACCAAAACCCCACGCAGCCGCTCAGCGTCTTCGTCGTGCCCTCCAGCCGCCCGTCGCGGTGACCTAATGCACGACAAAAAAGGAAGGACGCCAGGCGCGTGGCCCAGGCGCCGACCATCATCGCGGACGTCTGGCTCGCCGCGGTCGGGCCCCGTACCGAATAGGCGGCCACCGCGAACGCGCCGGTGCCAATGAGGTCCAAGTGCGTGTGCGTGTCCTTGGCCAGCGAGATGCCCAATCCGACCCCGTTGCAGGCGGCGAAGACCTTGGCCGAGGTCCAGAGCGGCGAGGCGGCCATGCTGATCGTGGAGTGCGTGCGGCCGCCGCGCAGGCGCACGGCGGGGAGCAGTAAAGACTTGGTGAGCATCCGCGGCGCGCTGCTGAGCTTTTGTTACTCTGAGGCGGTTCCAAGCGAGCGTCAGAGCGCGTACGCTGTCGAAACCCGTTTTGTTTGTCGGGAAAACCCGTCCCATTGAAAAACGCGCCGGAACGCGCCGTTCGTTTTCACAGCTGACCTCGGGGTCGTGCTGATCACGCGTTGAACATCTCTAAGCTATACTGCCAGTGTGCACGCAGCCAGAGCCGCAATCTCAGCAGCTATGGACGCTGGCACGACCGCTGCAGCAGAAGGAGTCGTCTCCGCGTTGAGCACGAGCAGCAGCATACATACGAAGCTCATCGCCTGCGTACGTGGTCGCTGCCAGCAAGCTGTGACAAAATGCGTCGGCAAAAATGGCCCGTGCGACCAGCGCGCGTCGATGCGCAGCGCGAGAGCGGAATGCAGGCCACTCAGAGACTCCGTGAGGGCTGCGGCGAGGGAAGGCGTCTGCGTATCGTACGTTCACCGCATGCGTCCAGCCCTGCTGCGCCAGTTTGGCGGCGACGCTTCACTCGTGGAGAAACGAGTCGCGGAGCTGACTGACGGCTGCGCGGCCGCGGAGGCCGAGAAGGACGCGCGGCTCAGTGACTGCGTCGCGGCGGCGTTCCGCGAAGCCCAGGCGGAGTGCGCGGCGCGCGAGTGCCGAGACGCCGTTGCCGCGTGTGCGGCGCGACTGTGCGATGTGCATGTTTCCGATGATGGGTAATTGTGTTGTGTCTAGATACAAGTAGACGGCATTACTGACCCTCAAGAGTAAGAGCCTCGCTGGACTTTGTGCTCATTCTTCCATGGGCACCGTGCAGGGTTCCGCCGCGCAGGTGGCTACCTAGTTTTTATGGTGCTAGGACTAGTGCCAGGCGGAGCCCCGGGGAGACTGCGAGTCTTTTGCCCGGATCTAACTGATGTACTTACGCGGGTTTTTGGGGCACTAGCACCTTGGGGATGGATGTGAACCGCAACACTAGGGAAGCGGATCTAACACAACTTAAAAACCCGTACTAACTGTAGCACTGCAAGTAAGCTAGGGATCAAACGTAGCAAATTTTCAGACGCCAACTTAAAGTGGCCTCTGCGCGGCGAGCACAGGACCACACGCTGCCCGCGCTTGGTCACAGCCGCCAGCACACCAAGGGCCGCCTAAAATAAGCAGCCCGCCGGCGCTCGCGGCGCGAACAAGCGAACAAAGCCGAGCGCGGCAAAAATTGGGGCGATGCACCGCCGCACGCCCTCGGACGACGAGTTCAGCCTCCACAGCCGGCACCCGAGCTGGTCCGGGATCCCCGACTACGGCGTAGACCTGGAGGAGGCCTGCGCGCCGTGCCGGAACCGCGCGCGCTCGCACTCGCACGACGTGAACCACGACCCGCGCCTGCGCCGGCGGCGCCAGGTCGCCGCTTTAGCCTTAGCGCTGTTTGGCTTCGCGGGCCTCACCACAGTGCAGCTGCGACGGGATCGCGCAAAGCCCACGGAAAGGCGGCGATTGGGCCGCCAAGACGACGTGCCTAACCCCTTCGCGGACGACGTGCATGGGGACGTCGACGACGCGGAGGAGGAGACGCCGTCGGGCTACGACGCCCTGCTCCACGCAAACTTCGGCCCGGGCCAGAACGCTAATTCCCCGAAACCGCGGTCCAAGGCGCAGCGCCAGCGCGACGAGCGCAAGCGCCAGGCCGCCGAGAAGCGGCGTTTATTGGAGATCACGGAGGCGTTTGAAGCAAGACGGACGGACCGGCTCCAGCAGCGCCAGCGGTCCAAGGCCGAGAAGGCCGCGCGCTTCGGGAAGGAGATCGTGCACAGCGGCACGAGTGTCTAGTAGTAACAATGTGAATTATTTACCCACGTGGAAGACCGCGAAGTTCTGGACCTCCGTCCCCCGCAGCACCTTGCCCACGCTAGCCTTGCCCTCGACGACGTGGACCTGCGTTAATAACGTGCGCTCTTCACAAAACTTGGCGAGCTGCCCTTGCAAAATCTTCTCCACGATGGCCGCGGGCTTGGGCGAGTCCGCGAGCTGCGCTTCCAAGATGGCGCGCTCGGCGTCTAATAAACTGGGCGGCAGCCCCTTGACGTCGATCGCGACCGGCCGCGCGGCGACGCAGTGCATGGCCAGCTTCCGTCCCAGGTCGTCGTCACCGCCATCCAGCGCCACCACGCCGGCCGCCGTGCCCGCATTACCGGTGCCGTTGTGGGCGTAGGCTGACACGACGGCGCCCTCGACGAGCGCGCACCGCCTGACGTCGATGCGCTCGCCGACGTGCGCGCTGAGCGCGAGCACGGCCTCGGCGACGGGCGTGCCCGCGAGGTCCAGCGCCCTCAAGGCATCGCCACCAACGAGCGCCGCGCCGCCCGCGTCTCTCTCGGTTGAGGCTAAGGTCGCGAAGTTCCGCAGCGCGCTGTCCGCCAGGTCGCTCACGAACCTTTGGAACGCCGCGTTCCGCGCCACGAAGTCCGTCTCCGAGTTGACCTCCACCAGGCAGCCCCGGCCGCCCGCGACGCGCGCCGCGACGAGCCCGTGCGCCACGGTGCGCGTCTCGAGCTTCGCGGCGCGGCTCGCGCCCTTCTCGCGCAGCCACGTGAAGGCCTCGTCCAAACTGGTGGTCGCCTCGACGGCGGCCTTGCAGTCGATGAGGCGGGCGCCCGTGGCCCCGCGCAGTTGTTTTATGAGGGCGAAGGACATCTTGCTTTTGCTGTTGCGCCCGAAGCGGTGCTCTTCCTTGCTGCTGAACGATACGTATAGGCTCTCGCGCTGCGGCCTGTCCTGGCTTGCGGTCTCGCACTGCGGCCGCGTTGCTTCGCTTTCATGGTTTTTTTTTAGAACAAAAACCCGTACCCGTGGGTCCTTCCTCTTGAGCGCAGCTGGCCTCGCCAAAACGCAGCCTCAGCGCTCCTGCGACCACATTCGTGCTCATTAGTACCCCGGGCATCGGCTGGAAGCGTGCACACTGCTGCAGGCTGGAAGCGTGGCCATGAAGACACTACAGCGCGTCCTCAGCATGGCCGCGCACGCCGTCGCGTTCGAGCGGGCCATCGTCACCGGTGCCGGCTCCGGCATTGGACGAGCGACGGCGGCGGCGCTGTGCGAGCGTGGCATCGACGTGTATGGAGTCGGCCGCCGCGAGGACGCGCTGTCAGAAACCGCAAAGAGGATAGGCGGTCGCTTCCAGCCAGTCGTCGCGGACGTCTCGACGCCCGAGGGCCGCGCATCGATCGCCGACCGTTTAGACGGCGCGGCGCGCACCGTGGTCATCCACAACGCGGGGACGGCGGGCCCGCTCGGACCTCTCGGCGCGCTCACTCTGGAAGGGTTCCGCGCGACGATGGCCACGAATGTGGAGGGGCCGCTCTTCCTCACCAAGGCGTTACTGCCGAAGTTGGCGACGGGTTCCCGCGTGCTGCACGTGTCGACGGGCGGCGCGCATCAAGGGTTCAACGGCATGCTCTCCTATTGCGCGTCCAAGGCCGCGCTGCGGTCGGTCTACGAGTCGCTCCGGGACGAGCACGACGGCACCGTCTGCTTCGGCTCCGCGCAGCCGGGCGTGGTGCAGACCGAGATGCTGCAGCACCTCGTCGAGGACACGGACGACTCCTTCGCGATCCGCGGCTACTTCACGGGCCTGCAGGCCGCGACGCCGGCCGCCCCCGTCGCGCCGGCCGCGCGGCCGCCGCCCATTGAGGGGCTCGACGCGCCCGAGAACGTCGCGCGCTTCTTTGCTTTCCTGCTGCTCGAGACGGCCGCCGACGAGTTCGGCGCCCGGGACTGGGACATCCGCGACCCGGCGCACCACGACCGATGGGCTCTCCCACGCTCGTGACTTGCTTGTCTTTGTGTGGTGCGGGATGCGCCGTCGCCGGTACGTATAGGAATTGCCGAGCTCGCCACGCCGTCGCCGGCGCGGCGCGTATGTGGAATTTAATTATGACTAGGGGCCTTAGGCCTCGTCCGCCGACCCGGGCGACGCGCCCGGCTGGCTCAAACAGAGCAGCCCCGCGTCGCAGAACGTCTTCCAGTCGAAGAGCCCGCCCTCCACACTCACCTTCTCCAGCGCCAGGGGCAGGTCGCGCGCGTGCTTCGGGCACGCCTCCAACAAAATGGTGGGGTCCTCCTCGAAGACGATGAGCATGGCCGCAAGCTTGCACTTGTCATCTTTAACAAAACGATCGAACACCGTCTTCAAACACGCCTTCTTCGTGGCGAGGCTCCGCACGTCGAGCCGCTTCTCCTGCTCCGCGATCGGTCTCTCATCAATGTCATCAGGAAACGGATCTGGGACCACCGGATTGTCTCGGATCTCGTTTTGCAGGAACTTAATCGGGTCCTTCGGTTGGGCTAATACTAGCCTTCTAAAATACTCCTGGAGCAGGATCTTGGGCCGCGCTTGCGTCGCATAGATGCTCATCTCGTGCATGAGCTCGCGCGAGCCCTGGCTCCTCGGTTTGGGCCGGGCCATGGTCCTAGCTGCGCCTCGGCGCCGGGCCTTGGTCCCCAGGGTGGCGGACCGCACGGCTGCGACGTCGACGATGCTGCTCGTTGGCGTGGTTCGGCGGGACGGGCAGCCCGGGACGCTTTTTGCAGGTGCAGCGCACGGCACGAAACACCCCGCACGTTACAGCGTTTTCCGAAGACGGACTTGTGACTCCTGCCGAGGTGTCTGGGCGGGCGGGGTGATGGTTGCGAGGCTTCGCGCAAAATAAAATCGAAGGTCGGAGCAAATTCTATTCCGCCGCAGCCGCGCGCTCGCCAGTCTGCTCCTCCACTGCTTTTAGGCTGACGGTTGAGCATATTTATCGAGACCGCCGCAGCGCGAACTCAGTTTGAACCGTCCAGAGCATTTCATTTGAGTGCGTTTGGCATCAAGTGAAGTCCCCGGCACCTAACGCCCACCGAGGAGCGATAGCCGAGTTGTTCAAGCCCTCCTCTGTTCGCCGAGTGACGCGGAGAAAGATGGCCCTCAGCGCTAGCGCCCTCAGCCCTCAGTCCTCGGCCTCGTCCGTCGAGGGACGGTCGCCGAAGCGCCAACGCTCCGTGGACGACGCGCCGCGCCTGCCGCTGCGGCGGCGGCAGAACACCCGGGAGCCGGAGCCGCGCGGCGCGCGCGCCTGGCTCGCGTCGGCGGGCCAGCACCCCGTGCTCTCGGCCATCGGCGCGGTGCTCACGGTGGTGCTGCCGACGCGCGTCGCCTCGACGCTGCACTCCTACGCGTCGCACTACAACTTGGTCGAGGATCCGCGGCCGGCGCGGAGTACGGGCAGCAACACCCCGGGCGACGACTTCGGCTTCTTCGTCGCGATCACGCCGCTGACGTCGCCGGGCGCGCCCTTCGCCGGCAACCGGGCCTTCCGGAGCCTCGCCGGCGGCACGCCGCCGCTCGTGGGTTACAAAATGCCTTTCGCCGCCCGCAAACCGGGCGCGCCCGAGCCGCCGCCGCCCGAGGTCCACTCTTAGTCCTGTCACAGCCGCCTGTAAATAAATGTCTACGCTTAGCAAACAAAGTTTAAGACGCTATCGGGGAGTAATGCGATCGGCCGCCGCAAAGTTTAGTATTCTCGTTGGGGGGCGTACGCTGGTTGGCCCACGACGGTGCCCTGGACGACAGAACCCTGGACGACTTGCGGCTGGACGACCATGGGCTGGACGACCATGGGCTGGACGGGCTGCATGGCCATGGGCTGGACGACCATGGGTTGCACCGGTTGCTGGCCGTAGGGCGCCGGCTGGCCGTAGGGCGCCGGCTTGCCGTACTGCTGCATCTGGACGGCGCCGCCCGTGGGCTGCCCGTAGGCGACGGCGCCGCCCCATAGGCCGCCCGTAGGCGACCGGCTGCGGCCGGACCGGGGCGCGCCCCCCCTGATTTTGGGCGCACGCGAAGACGCAGGCCGCGACCGAGGCGGCGATGCAACAGAGCGGCAGGACGACGAAAAAAATGATGATGGCGGCGACGCAGCCGCCGCCGCATCCGGTATCGCACTTATCGTCGTCGTCGCCCCGGCCGTTGTCGCAGGTCTTCCCGGGCTTGCACGGGAAGCAGTGGAAACTGTACGCATCTCGAAAACCATTAAATTCGCCGCAGACGTCGTCGGTGCGAACGAGCTGGTACGTCCCGCCGGCGTCGTCGTCCGCGCACGACATCCAGCCCTTGGCCGCGCAGCAGTCCTCGTCCGCAGTTTGTCCCTCCTCATCGGTCTCCTCATCGGTAAAACGGCCACAGTGGTTTTGGCACTGTTGCGGATGGTGGACATTGGTGGTGAAATTGAGGTCGCCGACGACGCGGCAGAGGGGGTACACATAATAATCGTACCGGGTACCCTGGTCTGCAGCCCCGTCGTACCACGTACCGCTCGGAAACAACATGGCGTGGACGTCCGATGCCGTCCTCGGTTGTCCGGCCTCCCAGTTCGTGTACGCGGCGGCGGTCCCGGACGCGTCGTGCCAAAGCCCAGTTTCCCCTTTTACAAGGCCCAGCCAGCAAATTTTGCCGCCGCAGTCCTGTCGCGCCAGCTCGTTTTCGGCCGCGTCGGCGATCGTGGCGAGCGCGGCCCCGATCTGCGTGCAGAAGAAGTCGGCCTCGGCATAATCCACGCCCTCGGGCCCGACGACGAACGTGGCGTTGGCGGCGTACCCGCCGCTGCACGCGCAGCACTGCTCGCTCGCGGTGAAATCCGAGTCGTCGTAATTCCCGCAGCTCACCGAGTAAACATCATAATAATCGGAACAGGTCCTACCGTAGCTATCATAGCTGTAATCATCGTTATAGCAAGAGAGTAGGCGCCTGTGAAGAGCCCGAGCCGTCTGCGCCGGGCGCATGCTCTCCATAAGCTCGGGCACGGCAGGGGTCACCGCAGGGGCGGTCGCGCGGCGCGCCGTCGCCGCGGTGGCACCCGCCAGCAGCAGCACGCCGACGAGGCGGTGAGGCCGCGCGCAGAGGCCGAGGAGAGTTGCTACGGCCGCGGTGCGCATCGTCGTCGTCGTCTTCGTGCTGCCGATATGTTGCGCCGGTGTTCGCCGGTTGGGCTGCCCTGGTGTGCTCCTGCCGACTCCTGAAGATCAGCGCCGGCCACTGTCCGAAACCCGTGCCCTCTCCTTTGAGTGAGACTCAATGAGTCCGATCACTCGCCCGAGCCGGTGCGTCGTCGAGCAAGCACCGAATAGAAAGGAAATAGACAGGACGACCCGTACAGGGAACCCGCATAGAAAACCCGAACCCAGTCCTCACGAGCCGAGTGGCCGGGCACTTGCAAACCGGCGCCGGCGGTGTTGACGGGCTGTAACACTACCACATATCTAGAGACTCGGTGCACTGCGCCACCGCGACGCGACGCCAAACTAACAGCTGCGGCTTAATCCCAAAAAGGTTCTCGCACGGAGCACGATGTCCCTCCGCCGCTGGGAGGGCCTCAGGCTCGACGTCGAGGCCCTGCTGCGGCGGGCCGGCCCGGCGCTGCGCGCCTGCTCGGAGCGCGCCGGCCCCCGGCTCGCGCGCGCGGCGCACCAGTGGGGCCCGCGCCTCGAGCGCCTGGGCTGGGACCTCGTCGAGCTGACGGCGGGCCCGCGCCGGGCGATGAAGCAGCTCGCGCTCGCGGTGGCGCTCCAGAGCTGCGTCGTCGCGTGGCACGTGCTGCGCAAGGGCCGCACGAGCCGGCGGAGCGCGGCCGCGCAGGCTTTGGTGGACGCGCTCGCGCGCGCGCCGTCGCGCGACGCGTGGTGCCGCGCCGCTCAAATGCTGGACGCGGCCGACGGCAGCGACGCGTGGCGCGCGCGCGGCGGGCCGGGCGAGACGCTGCTGGACGCCAAGCGGCTCGGCGAGGCGACACAACGCCTCGCGCGCATTCCGCGGCGGGGCGGCGTGCACGGGGCCATGTACGCGCTGCGGGGCGGCGCGTTATTGGCGCGGGGCGCGCACGGGTTATTGGATCCGCGGCTCCACGCGCGGGCGCGCGCGGGCGGCCCCGCACTCGTGGAGGCCTATTTGACGGCGGCCACCAACGCGCTCGAGTACGTGGCCACGGCGCCGGACCCGACGGTGCCCCTCGACGCGCGGTTAGCGTTCTTCAACGAGTGCCGGCACGCGCACGGGAGGACGGCGTTATTGCTGAGCGGCGGCGCGGGCATGGGCATCTACCATCTGGGGGTGGTGCAGTCCCTGCGACGAGCCGGGTTACTCCCGCGAGTCGTCAGTGGCGCGTCGGCAGGTTCGATCGTGGCCGCGCTGCTCTGCTGTCGGGACGACCGGGAGCTGGACGAGTTGTACGAAGCCGTGCGGCACCAGAAGGGCCGCAACCTGGACGACGAGGGCATCGAGGACCTGGGGGAGGGCAAGTCGGCCGTCTACTTTGGGGAAGCTTTCACAAACTTCTCCGAGGAGTCGCTGCCACGGAGCACGTCGCGCGAAACCTTTCGGAAGCTGGAGGACCGGGCCGCGACGGTGTACCGCTTGGACTTTTTTCGCTGGCGGAGCGCGGCTTCTTTGAGAGATGATCTATTAGCCGGGCTACGAGGAAAACGCTTGAGAGAGCCGGCCGTCATGAACGGCGACCACTTAGCGGAAGTTATTAGGGCAGATGTAGGGGGCGATGTGACGTTCCAAGAAGCCTTTGACAAGACGGGCCGCATCCTGAATGTGCCGGTCAAGGCCGTGGACGCCATTGATGATACGAAGAAGATCACGGTGCGCATGCTTAATTATTTGACGGCGCCACACGTGGTCGTGTGGTCGGCGTCGCGAGCCTCGTGTAGTGTGCCCGGTGTGTATGCGCCGTTTCCTTTGTTGGCAAGGGACCCCGACGGGTCTCTTAGATATGAAGGGCAAGATGGAGAGGACCACTTCGAACCTACGCTGTATGTCGACGGCAGCATGGGCGCCGACTTACCTATAGACACGATGAAGGCCATGTTCAACTGCGAGCACTTTATCTGTTCGCAGGTGAACGCCCACGCGGCCATTTTGGGGGATTCCGCTCTGCGGTTGACGGGGGCCGAGGCGCCCGGGGTCTTAGAGGACCGCGTGTCGTTGGGCAAGTCTAGAGAAACGCCCGGCGCGGAGGACGTGGCTCTGGCCGGGCTGGCGTTCCTCAAACACCAGCTCAAGGCCTGGGTCGCGGCCGGCGCTAGGTTTTGTGCGACGTTGCAATTAGGGAGGGCGGCGAACGCGATCGGCGCGGATTTGATCCCGTGGCAGCTGGGCGGCTGGGCCCTCGCTTTACTGACGCAGCCGTATGAAGGGAGACCGGAGGACGTGACCATCGTGCCGTGGGCCGGCCACCTGTCGCTCTTCGGGAGCGTGCTCTCGTCCCTGACGAACGCGACGGGGGACGGGGCTTTGCGCCTCGAAGCGGTTCTAGACGCGGGCGAACGGAACACGTGGAGGGAATTACCTAAAATAAGGGACCACTGCGCCGTGGAGGTCGCGCTGGAGACGGGCGTGCAGCGGCTGCGGCGGTCGCTCCTCGCCGCGCGGCAGTCTGGGAGCCCGAGGGGGGCGCCCCTGGGCCGGACGCCCTCGTTCTACACGAGTCCTTCTTTACTGCAGCTGAGCGGTTTAAATGTGGTGGATCCCTTGCTGCGGAGCGGGGACCCGGACTCGCCACCGTCCACCGACGGTTTCGTGGACGTGCCGCCCCCGCGGCGGCGGAGCGCCTCGGAGACTGAGGCCCCCATCCTGAAGTCCATGCACATGGCCAACTTCTACTACCGCCACAGCAACCGCTCCTCGAAGTCGCTCAACTCGCAGCGGTCGAACTCGGACCAGTCCATCCCGGAGTGGTGAGCTGGTGCGCCTCGGTGGCGCCTTGGCTCTCACCGGGACACTTCCCAACGCCATCGAAGCGGCAGTGAACAGGGGACGCCGGCCGCGGTGGGCAATCTAAGAAAAAAAATTGTGTGATTACTAGGCGTGAGGGTTGTACCGCTCGCACCTCTGCCCGACCGGCACGCCGCCGAACGGGTTGTCCCGGTAGTAGCCCTGGCCGCGGTCGCCGCGCCGGAACACCATGCCCGGCTTGTGGCCCGCGAACGTCTTCGAGGGGTAGAAGCTGAGGTTGCCCGGGAGCGCCGCGGTTGGGAGGGGGCCGTCCCGGTAATAGCCCTGGCCGCGGTCGCCGCGCTTGAAGACGCGGCCCGGCCGTCGTCCCTCATAGGTCGCGCTCGCCTCGAAGTCCGGTGTCGCCGCCGGCGTGTCGGCGGCGTCGTCGTCGAGGGGCGGCGGCCACGTCCACGACGTCGCCTTCGTGTCTGCGTGGTAGTAGTAGACCTTGCACGTCGTCTCGTCGCGGGCCGATTGCCATTTCGCGTACGGGTCTGTCTTGGTTTTTTTTGCCGGTGGATCGCTCATGCTTGTGACCTTGCTTGCTCCCTAGGACCTTTTTTTCACCACAAGGCTAAATAGGCTTTGCTGGAGCCCTTGTAGGCCTCCAGCGCAGACCTGGTCGCTGCAGCAGCAGTTTGGCTTTTTCGAGACGACTTCTGAACAAGCACAAGTGCAGGAAAGGCGCGAGACGCAGCTGTGCAGCCGGTTCGCGTTGCAGAAAACCCGTGCAAACCCGTCTAATTTTGCTTATGCTGTTCAGCTGTTTCACGACCTCGGTAGCCGCTGAAAAATACGGTACAAATAAAGCCATCGGCATACATAGCGCCAGTGGTCTTTACCATCCAGCCCTGTGCCATAGAGCAGCCTCTCAGCACAGCCAGGATCGGCGTTTTCGCAGCGTGCCAGGCGTCGCAGTGTGCCAGGCGTCGCAACGCGCCGTCACATCGCTGCATTGAGAATCATAATGGCCGACGCCACCGCGCGCCTCCTCCAGGAGCAGGCGCGCGCCCACGGCCTCGAAGGCTACGCGCCGGAGCCCGAGGGAGTCGCGCCCAAAACTATCGCCTACGCGATCCGACAAGAGAATGAGCACGACGAGTCGGAGTTGCGCGGCTTTGCGGGGCTGCGGGGCGGCGCGACGAGCAGCTTCACGATCGGGGCGCAGTGGAGCGCTGCGCCGGCGCCGGCGTTCGCGGCAGCGCCCGCATCAGCCCCTGGTGGGTTGAAATTGGCTGCGTTTGAGAGCGTCGAGGCGCTCGCAGCCGAGGGCCTCGACGTGCTCAAAAGCGAGCTCATGCGGCGAGGCGCCAAAGCCGGCGGCACGGCGGACGAGCGCGCGGCACGCCTGTGGCGCATCCGCGGTCTCTTGCCCGGCGCGGCGCTGCCGGCCGACATCAGGGCGAAGCAGAAGCGCCCACCAAAGCCAAAGCAGGCGGACAAGCCGAAAGACGAGGAGCCGGCGCGCGCCCGCCGCGGGCCCGCCGCGCCGCCAAAGCACCCGAAGCGTCGAAAGAAGGTGGCGCCGCTGGCCCCCCTCATCGCCCGGTCGGGCTTCTCGAAGAAGGAGAAGGGAATATTGGATTTTGCCGGGACGAGTAGGCGATAACACGAAGCCACTCAGGCTTATAATCTTCAAGTTGGAAAGCCTGGGGGCGAAGACTGCCAAGCGGCAGGATGTGGACCTCGCGTCCTCCTCCGTGTTTTCTATTCATAATTTATTTACTTACATCTCGACGCCTTCGACGGGGATCCAGATGTCGCTATCAACGTCCCAGTCGTCGCCGGCGCCGATGGACGACGAGGCGGCGAGGCCCTTCGCCGAATCGTACTCCTCGTCGCCGTCGACGAGCTTCGGCGTCAGTGACAGGCCGAAGGGAAACTTCACGCACTCCGTGCCGCCCTTCATCAGCGCGCGGATGTTGCCGTGCGAGTCGCCGTCCGGGTCGACGAGGACCTCGCGGTAGACCTCGCCGTAGCACTTCAACGCCGTCTCCGTGTCCATCTTGGTCAAATAAGCGAAGCTCAGGATCTTGGACGACTTGACGTTCGTGCCGACCTTGTTCTCGACGGCGCCCACGCTGAACGAGGAGTCCGTGTACTCGAATTCGCGGTCGCAGACGGCGATGACGTCGTCCATCTGCACGTCGCTGTTGGCCACGGTGTCCGCGTAGTCGAGGGCGGCCTGCGGCACCCGGCCGGCGGCGCCCGGGTCCGTCGAGAGGCCGTCGTACCACGAGCCCTCCTTGCGCGGGGCGTTGAGCAAGGCCTGGCGCACCACCTGGCTCGGCGCCCGTGCCACCGGGGCGAGGAGCGCAGAGGCCGAGCCGGAGAGCAGCGCGAGGGCAACCAGGAGTTTGGCCATTGTGCTGTGTGAGTACTGACGAATTTTCAAGAGGGTAGATAGAAAGCCGTGTCCTATGATTTAGCAGCTGGTTCTTACTGCGCTAGGAGAGGCGACGTGTGCGATCGAGAGCAACGCAAAAACCCGCGACTGAAACCCCATAATATTACTAGTCCTAGCACCGTAACAAAAAATCCTCATATTACTCGTCAACTACGCCCTCCACATCCAACACCGGCCCGCCGGCAGGGAACAGCCGCGCGTCGAGGTCGAAGCCCGCGGACCCGAGCGCGCCGTCGATGGCGTCGAGCGTCGCCGCGTCGGGCGCCACTCCCCGTCGCGCGTGGAGTAGTGCGGCCCGCTCGTCGCGCGGCGTCGCGCCGGACAAAAGGCCAATGACCGGCTTTTGCCGCCCCGGCACGCAGACGTAGCGGCCGCGCGCCTCGCGAAGGAGCTCGTCCAAGCGCGCCGGTCGGTCGCGGACGCGGCGCAGGAGCGACTCCGCGCCGGCGGCCTGACACTTATCAGGGGCCCCGATAACTCTATCGCGGGCCGCCAATTCCGCCGGGGTCGGCGCCCGGCCCGTCGCAGAAAGGCAATCGACGGCGAGGTAGAACCGCCGCGCGCAGCCGAGGCGCCGCAGCCTCAAAATCTTCAATCCGGCGGCACAGCACACGACGTGAAGCGCGGTCAACACACCAAACGCGGTCCACGCCGTCTTCACGCCGCCGAGGCCGCCCCGGCTCGCGAGGCCCGCGCCCGCGAGGCTCAGGCCGAGGCCGAGCAGCCCGGACAGCGTCCCGACGGCGGCGCCCTTGGCCTGGACTTCCGCGAAGTCCGCGCTCGACGCCGCCCAGTGCGCGCTGACGGCGGCGTTCGCGCCGCCCGCGAGCACGCCGCACAGCGCCTTGAGCACGGACGCCGCGCAGATCATCGGCACAAAGAAGGATCGCGGCGCGTGCGGCGTCGCGAGCTCGAGCACCAGCGCCGCGTCGACGCACACGTCGCCCACGAAGCGCCACCGCCGACAGTCACCGTCCAAACGTGGCGCCAGGCGCGCCGTCGCAGCGAGACTCGCCACCATGCCCGACGCATCGCGCGAGAGCCACGCGACCGTCGCCGCGAGGGCCGTAGCGCCGCTGCCGGAGCCCATGCCCAAGCCCTGGAAGACCGCGGACGTCGCCAGCGTGCTGCGCAGTTGGGTGGACAGGTCCTGTGCGACGTGCCAGCACTGGTAGCGCGCGTACTCCGGCGCGACCGTGGTCGAGGGCACGAGGGCGTCCCTGGCCGCGGCCTTCAAAGAGCGCAGGGTTGGCCGCTGCGTCGTGAGCGGCGTGATGCGCTCGCCGACGCGCCATCTATGCGCGGCGCCGCTGCCCCGGCGCTCGCTCAGGATGACATCGAGGGCGCGTGCTTGTGTGAGGAGCGCTGCGACGACCAATGCGACTCGTCGACGCGAATGCATGCTGTGCAGAGGGAGTGAAAGCTGCACGGCTATCGCTGCGGAGCGTGCCGACAGCTCTCGTCCCGTTCTCGCAGCGATGTGGCGCCTGCGATGCACCTAGCGGCCTAGTGTGCGGGTATTTATTTCGCGCGGGTTTCGGGCTAGCTTGATCTGCTTAGATCCGCCCAGGCGCCCGCATAAATGCTGTGAACGGCCTCAGACCGAGGGGCAGAAGCCCCAGCGTCAGCCGCAAGTGGTGGGCCGTCACCCACCTAAACCAGTAGAAGAATCCAGATGCTGGCACCAGCATGAGCGCCATCGAGGTCAACGACCAGGGGGTCAATGTAGCGCCAATCCTGGAGCACGCAATCGCTGCCAAAGCCCAGCGCGCTCAAGCGGCGCCGGCGCCCCCGCACTAGCGCCGCGAGATCCAGAGCGACGCGACCCGCTACACCGGCGCGTTCCGCTACGCGCTGCCCGGCGACGACAAGACGCTGCGGATCGCCGAGACGCATGCATCTACCGGCACGAAGGTCTGGGACTGCGCCGTCGCGCTCGCACGCATGTTCGAGAGCCACCAGGACACGACCTCGCGCCTGGCCATCCGCCCGGAGGAGCGCGTCCTCGAGCTCGGCGGCGGTAGTGGGCTGCTCGCACTAGCCTTAGCCGCTTTGGGTGCGGACGTCACGACGACGGACGCCGAGCAGGTCGTGCCCCACCTCCGGGCGACTATTGACGCGAACGCCAACGCGGTCGCGAAGGCGCCGACCGTCAAGGCGCTCGACTGGCGCAAAGCCGCGGACCGCTCAGCGCTGGGCGCGTTTCCCGTGGTCGTCGCCTCGGACGTGCTCGTCTCCCGCCAGTGGTCCGAAAACGTGGCCAAGGTGCTGGCGGCTGTCGCGGCGCGGGCGCGCCTCGTCGTCGTCGCGACGCAGCGGCGCCGCGACGGCGTGGCGCCCTTCCTGGAGGCGGTGGCTCCGTCGTTTGCCGTCGAAGAAGTGGAGGAGCAAGCGTTTCACCCCGACTACTACCACCACGACCTCCAGGTCCTCCTCATCACTCCCCGTTGAGTTCCCATGTTCCCTCCTCCCTCTTTGCGCCTGAAATGTTGATAAGAAATTGGCGAATCATCCACCTCCACTGGCATACTACAATGGACATTACACACGATGGCCGCGCTATCGTGCAGCCCTGAAGGGATCAACATTGCCGCGTTTGGCGTCGGCTTGTGCTTTCCACTCGTCGAGGCGACCGGGGTCGCACATGTCCATCCAGTCGTCCAAAATAACAATAGACAAGTCTGTGTAGAGCGCGTCGAGGCGGCTGGAGACGACGATAGGTATACTTCCTAAGGCCAGGACTTCCCAGACCCGGTGCGTGTCCCTACCGTTGCCGGGTGGACAAACAACAAAGTGGTGCCTCGCGTATTCTCGCCACGCCACCTCGACGGAGACCCGCGCATCCTGGACGAAGCCGTGGGGCGCCGCGTTCAGCAGCTCGACGACAAGACTCCGGTGCCCTCCGAACCTGTCCGTCCCCCGTGCCTTAACATCACAATAAATTTTGAGCTCCTTCGGAGGCGCGGCCGCGAGGGCGGCGCGCATCGCGGCGCAGATCTTCGCCGGCGTGTCGAGGTGCGGCGATCGGAGCGTGTGGAGGTCCAGGCCGATCGGATACGGTCGCAGCTTCGGATGCGCGTGCCCGTCGTCGTCGTAATTCTGCGAGTACCAGCGCGTGACGTTCGCACTCGCACAAATCGTCGCCACCGTCGCCGCGCGCACTTCGCTCGGCAAGGACCGATCACCGTCGGTCGAAATGAGCTCGATTTCACAGTCAAGGTCGTCCACGAGCGCTGCGAATGTATCGAGATCGGACGCCAGGGCCACGTTCGACGACCCGGTCCGGATCCACACGCGCATGCAACCGCCCGCGAGCGACGCTTGCACGTGCAGCCGCAGTTCACCACGGGTGGCGCGGTACTCGGTAGCGAATCCTGTGCGGAATTTGTGTTGAATCATCGCGTCATCCTCCACGCCATCCATTGATCTCCACGCCATTGATCTCCACGCCATTGACGCGACGCCTCTGCACATGGCGTGGCTGTACCATTGTAGTCGTCATGGGGCTGTGGACCTTTTGACCAGCAGGCCAGCATCGCATCCCTCCCACTGTCGCAAGGCATCGTGCGATGTGCAAGGGGTGCAAGGCGAGCCGAGACAAGAGTGAGACAAGGAGACATTTATGCACGGGTTTTCTTGTGCACGGGTTTCTTGGACGGGTTTCGGTGCCGCGCGCAGCTGTCTGATAAAGCAATGAAACAGTCGGCTTAGCAGCGATTTACTCATCGAAATAAGCACACGAGTACACAACATCGATCACCTGCAGCGCTGCGGCTCACAACAAGCAACCAGCACAGCGGGCCACCAGCACACCAAAAAAACATGCTCCGCCGCGAACCCTCCCGGATAGAGATGAAGTCCGAGGACCTGGAGGAGTTCGATAGGTACCAAGCGCAGCAGAAGAAGGCCGCCAAGGAGGATGCCGGCGCGCCCGAGGCGAAGCAGGACGATTCCCGCAAGGCCGCGCGCGAGAACCGCATGGGCCTGCGCTCCGACTCGCCGACGTACTAGATGCGCTTGATACTGGTCATGGCGACGGCGGCCCTAGCTCTCGTGCCACCGTCCGTGCAGCTCGCGGCGCTGCGGCGCGGCGAACGCCTCGCGTCGACGCCGTCGTCGGCGAAGCCACCGCGCACCCGCCCGGCGAGCGCGCCGACGCCGTCGACGAAACCGAAGCCGAAGAACCGCGGCAAAAAGAAGCCCCAGAAGAAGAAGCGCGGCGCGCGGCCCCGCGGCAGCATCGCGAACGTGCACTGGCGCGCCATCCCGGCGCGGGCGCTGCGCTCGCACCCCGCGTACCTCGGCCTGCCGCCTTCCCAAAGCGTCTGCGGCGACGCGGACCTCGCGCGCGCGGCGCTGTTCCGCCAGGATACGTGGCGCTGGGACGCGCTGCACGCGGGGCGCTTGACCGGGAGTCGCGTCGCGGCCGTCTGCGGCCTCCTCGAGGCCAGCGCCGCCGAGGCGCTGCGCATCCCCAAGAGCCTCGCTAGCCACGGGCGAGCGCTCCGCGCCGCCATGCATTTACGCGAGCGGCCGGACGCGAGTCTCCTCGAGGCGGTCTTCTGCGACGTAGAGCATGACGACGACGAGGACGCGGGCGAGTGGTGTGAAAACGACGCCTCGCCCTTTGCCTACGACTGGATGGGGGCGCCGGATGCTGGTGGTCGGAGGTGCGGCGACCCCATGGCGGCACGGCTATCCTGGGGCAAGACGCAGGAAGGGATCGGCATGCTGGCCGCGGTGAACCACGTCCGCGGATCGGTTGCGGAGGTGGGCCTGCTGTGCGCGGAAGCTCCCGGCGCCGTCGACTGCCTGGCGGAGAGCTGGCCGGTCAAGCCGCGCACGACGGCGCCGTCGCCGCGGCGGTGCCCCGTCGGCGCGAGCCCCGACGGCCTCATTGTCTATGCCGACGGCGCCCTTGATGTGCTCGAGGTAAAATCCGTGGCGCCCTTCGTGCGAGGCTCGGGCAACGCGACGATGGAGCTCTACGACCGCGGGCCGCACGACAACCTGGCGTCGTGGATCGTGCCGCAAGTCATGCTCGAGATATACGCGGCGGGCGCGAGTGGTGCCATTCTTGTGTCCACGTCGGCGACGCGCGGCGCCATTATCCTGCGCGTGCCACGCGACGACGCGTATATTGAATCGATGCTCGGCTTCGTAGATAGCTTCTACGAGCGGTTCTGCGACCCCGCGGCGCCCGTGGATCCTGAGCCGTGCTTCAACGGCGGCGCGGACTTCGACGCGTTCGTAAAACGCACGGGCGAGATCGCGAGAGAAGCGACTCTCGTCGAGCGAGTGCCGAACCTCCAGCGGGCGCCGCCGGGGGATAAATTCTTCTTGGATTAACCCACGAGCTTGTAGATTGATCCTCTGATCATCCCGCGTGCACGGGTTTTTCAGAGCCCGCGTTAAAGCTTTTTAGTTGGCTGTGTGTACGCCATTTAAGCCACACAAATATTCGACAGGCAGCTATATACGAGCCATGCGCTGCCACGTTTCAATGCATTCCACGCATAACAACACGTAAGGGCATCAATGGAACCAAGGAAGGAGGTCGATGTGACCGAGTGCCTGCACCGCGGAGCCATCGGTGCTTTGGGCGCCATCCCTGGCACACTGGCCGCGCATCCGATCGATTTAATCAAAATCCGCATCCAGACGGGCGCCGGGTCGCTGAGCGCAGCCATACTCGGCCTCGGCACACGCGATAGCGGGTACTACCGTGGATTAGGCCCGGGAGTGCTGCAGAAGGTGGCGACGCGGGGCCCGATGTTCCTCGCGTCTGAGGTCGGCACGCAATGCTGCGAGACTGGTCTGGGCCTCTCGCGCGAGAAGGCGCTCGTTATCGGATCGCTCAGCAGTGGGTACGTCACGGGCTTCCTGGCCGCGTCGTTCGAGTGGGCGAAGGTGCAGCGAAGCCTCGGCGCCGCCGTCGGCGCCGTTTCTGCGAAGCACAGAACGGCCATTTGCCACGGCGCGGGCCTGAGGAATGCCGTGTTTGACGCTGCGTTTTTCGGCACCGAACATTTTGCACGGCGATGGGGTCTGCCGCCCGAGGCGTCGTACGCGATTGGCGCCGTCGCGGCGATCACGTTGGACTATCCTCTGGACGTGGCTCTGAAACGGAATATGGCCGCGCCGACGAAGTCGACAGTCCCGCGCGTGGGAGCGGCACTGCTCGCGTTTCGGCTGCTTCGTGACCGGGGCCCGAGGCTCGTCTTCGCGGGTCTCGGCGTGAAGAGCTGCGAGTTCGGCGTGAGCTATGCGTGCACGGGCTACGTGTCCACGTTCTTCCGATGATGACGAGTGTGTGTTTGTGTAAGTTTGCTAGTCGTGTCGATACAACAGTGTACTTAAGGCTAGGTGCGTCACGCGAAACCGAGCGCCGCGAACGTGGAGTAGGCCATCGGCCGGATGGGCGGGTGGGGCGCCGCCGCGAAGGTCGCGAAGCGCGGCACGAGGTCGCGCGCCAAATGCACGAACGCCCCCTGGTTCCCCACGGCGTCGCAGTAGTTCGGTGCCGAAAAGACCGTGATGAGGAGCCCGCCGTGCTCGACCTCGTAGCCCTTGTCCCTGACTTCGTGCGACCGCACGACTAGGGCAAGGTTCGACCGTTCCAGGAAGCGCTGCGTGACGTCGGGGCCGAAGGACAGCCCCACGCCCCTCCGACTCGGCTGCCGCCCCAGGAACGGCTGGGGGTCGCTCCACAGGACGTCGCAGAACAGCCCCATCTCCGGGGGCTCGCACCGCCGCTCGATCTTCCGGATATCGTCCAGCGTCGAGACGTCCTCGGACGGCAGCCCCCCATGCACCACCAAACACCGCCCGTGCAAGACGCAGCAGAGGGGCAGCCGCACGAAGCACGCGTGGAACAGCTCTAAGACGTCGTCATCATACTTATGTCTGACTTCTCCGTCGAAGCCATAGAAGCGCGCCATGGTTCTGGTTTCGTGGTTCCCTCGATTCAGGTGCACGCAGGCCGGGAACCGCACCTTGCAACTGAGTAAAGTGATGGCCACCTCAAAGGAGAACGATCCTCTATCAACAAAGTCGCCGTTGAAGATATACGGATTTGAGGGCGACGGCAGTCCGTTCGTCTCGAAGATGGTTAATAAATCGTAGAACTGGCCGTGCACGTCCCCGCACACCGTGACGTGCGGCGCCTCGCTCTCGAAGTCGACGACCGTATTTTCTGATTCAAGTAGATCCTTGGCCTGGCGCAAAATCTCCACGACGATGTCTCTTTTCAGGAGCTTCTGCGCCTTGAGGTGGGCCAAAGCCGCTTTTATGAAGCGGTCCGTCACTTGCCCATTTTCTAGGCGCGGGCCGTCCTCCTCCTCAGGAGGTAGTGGGGGCTCCGGGTCGCTGGCCGAGAGCGGCTCCAACAACCGCGCCGTGACCCAGCCCTCCAACGGTGCCACAATTTTGTGCCGCGCGGCGCCCTCCACACAGTCGGGGGCCAGCTCCACGACCGCGCCCCGCGCGAGCTCGCCGAGCAGGGTGCTTTCGAGGCTTCGCGCCGCGCGCACCAACACGCCGCGCTTCCCGGCGACGCGCCGCAGCTGGCTCTCCGCCTCCTCCTCGTCCGCCGCGTCACTGTCCTCGACCCAGGGGCCCATGGTGTTGCGGCGCCGGCCGGCCGCCGGCGGGCGGGGCGTACCCGGGCCGCCGAACTGGGCCATTTGCTTTGGTCGTGCGGTGCTATAGCACGGCAGTTCCCGCTGCCCCTGTAATTGCTGCCCCTGCTTCAGTACCTGCCTGTGCCTCTCTGCCCCTGTCTGTCTGGACACGGCAGCTCTCTACTTCGTGGAGAAGCGGCCTTTAATGCTGCCCCCGTAATTCTGCAGCCGTTCTTTTCGCGCGCGGGCACCGGCAGCTTTGGATGATTTACAATCGCACCGGTCGCGCACGCAGCGCCGCGCTCCAGGCCTCCTGCTTTCCATGGGCCTCCGGGAGAGCTCCGGAGCCTCGATGAGAAGGCTCGGATTTCTCAATCAAAACGGGTTTCGAGCTAGTCCATCGTCCTCGCGACTCAGCTCCGCACAGACACGCCTGCGTGCCAACTGTAGCGCTCTAGACCGTCATTTCATTCGTCGGCCGAGGTTGCTTGGAATCGCCGCGGTCCACGCGCACCAGCAAAGCAGCTCACAGCTGCCCACCGGCCGCGCGCGCTACCCGTGCCCACCGGTCAACATGGCGGACATCGCAGCGGAAGTGGAGCGCCTCAAAACGGCCGGCAACGACGCCTTCAAGGCTGGGGACTTCAGCGGCGCCGTCACCAGTTACGACAAGGCCGTGCTCCTGGCGCCGACGAACCACCTGCTCTACTCGAACCGCTCGCTCGCGCGCCACTCCGCGGGCCAGTTCGGCGAGGCCGAGGTCGACGCGCGGAAATGTTTGGAATTGGCCCCGGACTTCATGAAGGGGGTGTATCGGTTAGCCAACGCCCAGCTGGGCAAGGGCGACCTCGACGCGGCGGAGGACACGGTGCGGAAGGGGCTGGGCCGGGATGCCGAGAACCCCGAGTTGAAGAAATTGGTGCGCGTGATCAAGGGCCGCCGGGACAAGGCCAAGCGGCAGGCGGCCGTCAAGGCCGCCACGGGCGCCGGCGAGATCGAACAGAAGGGCCCCCAGGTCGACGAGGGGACGAAACGCGAAGCGCAGCAGCTCGCGGAGCGCGTGCAGCAGCACGAGCGCGAGCTGCGCGAGACCCAGGCCCGCTTGGGGGCCGTGCGGCGCGAAACTGCTAGAACAACAATCACGAAGAACGAGATCAACGCGCTGGGGGAGAAGACCGAGGTCTACCGCAGCGTGGGCAAGATGTTTCTGCTCAGTACGAAGAAGGGCGTCGACGATCTGCTCGAGGGTCAACTCAAAAGGGGTGAGGAGCGCACCGCGCAGTTAACGGCGCGCGCGCAGTTCCTCGACCGCCGCGTGCGCGAGCAGACGGCCGAGTTCCAGCAGCTCGTGGCGCAGGCAGCGGCTTAGGCGCCGCGGGGTAAGTTTTACATCATAGTTCGTCACAAGTATAGTTAGGCGACGCCGGCGTCGGACGCGGCGGCGTTGTATTTGCGCAGCAGCGCGTCCGGCAGGCTCGCGAGCAGCACCTGGGACGAGGGCCCCCGTTGCATACAACACGCGACCTTCGGCGCCACCACGTAGTCGAAGCGCGTCGAGAGGGCCATCCTAAAATGTGCATGCAGCGAGGGCAGCACGAACAATAGTAGGTCCGCCAGCGGGAACGCGGCGAACGCCAGCACTCTCGATAATCGGGGCGTCTTCAACGATGCCGCGTCCGGGCCGCCGCAGCCCCGGTCGCGGCTGAGCAACTCGCGGTAGGCGTGGTCCAGCACGTTAAGTAAAACGAAATTCGCAACGAAGAAACCGACCCAGAGCTTGAACCGCCAGCCCGTCGCCCAGCCCTCGACGAGCCAGGGCGCCGCGGCGAGCACGATCCACATCAGCGGATATAGTAAATGGTGCTCCTGGGCGGCCAGAGCCACGGCGAGCTGCCGCTGCGGTGGCGCGTCCCGCGTCCTCGCGGCGATGTACCCGACGTCGATCGCGCCCCACTGCCACCTCTTGGCCTGGTCGTAGCAGGCCCCGATAGTTTTATAGGCGGACACGTCGACGACACATTCGCAGCCGACCGGTAAGAATATCGGGTCCACTTTCACGCCGCCCCTCGTCGCATAAAAACACCGCAAGAACATGTGCCAGTCCTCGGGGATCACCGCCGGGTCCCAGTAGTGGGCCTCCACCGCCAGGTCCAGCGCCAGCGAGTAGCAGGAGAAGGGCAGGCGGTAGTGCAGCGGGTTCGACATCTGGCCCAGGAAGCCCACGCTCAGTAAAGCGTAGCGCACGGAACACAACATCGGGACGTGGTCGCAGTTCGGATAGAACTGGGTGCAGGCCTGCCAGAAGGTCCGCCGCCGGCGCTTCGGGGCGGCGGAGCAGTACGCCGCACTTAGGGCGGCGAAGTGGCTCTCGTGGAAGTACGTGTCCGCGTCGCACGTCGTGACCACGATGCGATCCGACCGCACGCCCAGCTCGTCGCATAGACGCCGCTTCGCGCACCGCACGGCCCAGTTCTCGTTGCTCGACTTGCCCGCGACCTCGCCCCGCTGCAGCGCGTGCAGCGTGCAGTGCATGGCTCGAAACCGGTCCTGGAATTCGCTCCGCAACGTCTGCGCGGTGGCCCGCGCCAAGGGGTCCCGCGCCTCCATGGCCAACACCACAACCAACGCCGTCTTCGCGTCGCGCTGGTCGGCGAGCGTGGCCACTGTCCGCCGCAGGGTCTCGGGGTCCTCCTTGTAGTTGGGGATGCAGATCACGTGCACGACGTCGTCGTAGCCCAGGAGCTCGTCGGCCGTGCTCGCTTCATTCGCCCAGCTGTCCGCACTCTTCGCGTCGTTTCGTCGCAGCTTCGCGAGGCCGCGCAGCGCGCACGTGCCCGTAATGATGTACTTGCCGAACGAGTAGAGCAACCAGCACTCGATCGCGACCTTTAAAGCCGCGGACGCCTGATCCGCCGACGAGGACGCGGCCACGCCCACGACGCTGAGCCAGAAAACACTGTGCAGCAGCGGGTACCGCGCCAACACAGTCATGGTGAGGAGCGCCCACCGCCCGGGCGGCAGGGGCTGCGCGTCGTCCGCGCGCGTGAGGATGAAGTCCGCCTCGGAGGGCGCCACGGCCTTCTCGGGCGTGTCTAACTGCGGCGCGCTTGCCATGTTTACTTTGCACGGCTCGCGGCACCTGAGAACAGGTCTTGGAGAGGCGTTCGCACGACGCTTGGCGCAGCGCAGCGAGCGCTGTTTATCTCGCGGCTCGCGGCACTGAGAACAGCAGGCCTGAAGGCCAGTTCGCACGGCGCTTGGCGCAGCACAGCACACCGTATGCACCGGTGCGGTTGACGTTCAGAACAACTCAGCAGCGGTAGACAGCAATGGGGTTGGATGCTCAGGCAGCGCGCGAGTTGGCAATGATGCAGCCAAAGGGAGAAAAGGTGCGGGTTCGCGTTTTCAAAACGGTAGGTCTGCGCAAGCCGCAAGCTCCGAGCGCCTCCGACGCATCATCCCGAGGCGAATTTGAAACTCTCTAGTTTTTGAAGCGGGCGCTGCCTGTAATTTAGCTGGCAGCAGCTTTAAAAGCAGCACGACACGCGCAACGACTGCCATGCTGGGCTTGCACGATTAAAGAAAAGGCCTAAGCATGCTGCGCTTCAGCGTCCTCCCAGCACTTTTGCTGGCGTGGGCCGCGGCACGGGCGGGGCTGCCCCGGACGGAAGGCAGGCTGCCCCCGCCGGACGCGCTCGAAAAGGAACAAGCGGTCGAAAAGAAACCACGGACGTCCGTGACCGTCACGCGGCGGCGGCGGCCGGACGACCCCGCCGGCCTGACCGCGACGCAGATCGTAGAAAAGGCGCGGCGCGCTATTCCAAAGCGCCAGGCGCCGCACGCCGCGCCGGGCCGCCGCCGCCTCCAGGACATGCTCGACTTGGAAGACACCTTCGTGGAGAACGCCGAGAAGACGCGCGAGGTGACCAGTGTCAGCCCGAGCTACGGTTCGGCGCACGGCGGCACGCGCCTGCACATCGACGGCACGGGCTTCGTGACCGAGTTCTTCAGCGGGTCGAACAAAGTTATCATCGGGCAGGACAGCCACGCGAGAAATGGCGCGGACTGAAGCATCGTATCGTGCACGAAATGTTCGGACGGCACGACGCCCTGTTCAATAGATGCGGACTGCGTGGGCACCATGGTCTCCCCCCAGAGGTGCGACTGGTGGAATGGCTGGGTTGCGTGTGATGTGGTGGAAGGCGCGTGCACCGTGGACTGCGGCGGGGACCAGCGCGTCGTGTAGTGACCGGGACGAGTGGTGGCTCGATATTCACGTGCAGGTGGACGACACGGTGGGGACCTACGATCTCATCAAGACGGACTGCTTCCATTACCTCTCTTCAGGCTACGAGGGCGTGCCGCGTTTCACCCACGTCTACCCGCGGCACGCGGCCGCCGGCAGTGGCGTTGCGTTGAAAGGCTCGTATCTAGGCAAGTACGTCTCCGAGTACCGGACAATTTATATTGGGGCGGGTCGCCCACCTCAAGGAGGCAATATCCAAGTAGGTTCGGGTGTGATCGAGGCGCGGCCGACGCACGCGCTGTGCCGGGCGGACGACCTGAACTTCGCGGTCAACGACCAGACGGGCCAGGTAGACAGCTTTTCTTTACCTGTCTTAGTGGAGGACGCCGTGCTCGGCCACAACAGCCCCATCACGACGGACGCCGTCAACTGCTACCTAGGCGACTTCCCGGCGGGCTCCTACAACGCCTCGGCGCACATGGCTTCGACAGTCGGGCTCAGCTCCGGCCGATTTGGAGGCCTCACGTTCGAGCGCTTCGCGCACCTGTCGCGGGACGCTCACGGTGTTACATATGCGTTTCAGTACTACCCGCACGTGACCAGCGTGATGCCCGCCGTCGGCTCGCTCGAAGGCGGGACGCTCCTCACCATCCGGGGCGGCGGCTTCTCCGACGACGAATCTGAAGTATTCGTGTCCGTCGGCGGCCGCGACTGCGAGGTGGTCCGGTCGACGCTCGTGGAGGTCGTGTGTCGGACGAGCGACCTGTCTGATGTAAATGAGGGGCCGCCCCAGGACTACGTGCACGAACTCGGGAGTCTCGAACCTCTTACTGACGCAACGCCGGCCCCAACCCAGCAGGGCGATGACGGCTGGACGATTGAGGCCTCGGCGGCCCTTCAAAGTGAAGGCCTCTGGGCGGCAGTGAATGACTACGTCGAGGCGCCCGGCTGCGCCGTGCCGCCCTGCACGCCGTCCTATTTGGTGCTCGCACCGTCGGAGGTCCCGCTCGACGGCCTCTACGAGGTGACGCTCATCGCGCCCGCGGTTACATCCGGCGCCGGCGCGGCGTGTAGTTTAGGTGCGCCCCTCGCGACGCAAGCGTCCGTGCTCGTCGCCGACGCTTCAAAAGGCTATGTACCCCTCAACGTGTCTTTGCTGGACACTTCCATAAACTTGGGCCGCTTCAGCTTCGCCCGCGGCCCGAGCGACGGGCGGCGGGGCGCGGTCATCGTCGACACCGTGGGCGCCGACGGCTGCGTCGTCGTCCGGAGCGTTTCCGTAAAACGCGTGGGGCCCATGGCCGGCGGCCGGTGCGGCGACCCCCTCGCGGCCAACTACGTGCCCAATTCGACAGACACCTGCGACTGCGTCTATGTGGGCGGGCGCGGCCTGCGGCAGCGGGCCTGGTCGCTCATGGCGCCGGCCTACCGGGACGGGGTTTGGTCAAATGATTTGGACAAGCATGATGCCTACGCCACGGGCCGGTCGTGCCTCGCGCCGGCCAACGCCTCGTCGACGAACTTCACGACTTTCCACGGGCGGTGCAACAACCCGAATATACCAATAAACCCGATCGTGCCGGAGACGGGCTTCCCGCTGCCGATCGAGCCCATTCTAACGGAGACGCTGGCACCGACGACCGCGGGCCTGCCGGGCCTGCCCGGCCTGCCCGGCCTGCCCGGCCTCGACCTCGGCGGCGGCGGCACGAACGCGCCGCTCGCGCCCGTCGTGGACGTGACGAGCATCACGAGCATCACGGACCTGCCGCCGCTCACGCCGGTCCTGGAGGTCCTGCCCGGGGCCCCGATCGCCGACGGGCCGATCACGTCGCCTTTAGTTGCCGCTTCGGTCGCCAGCACCCTCACGGGCGAGCTGATCGTGGAGCCGCTCGCCGTCCTGTCGCCGATCACGGGCGTCCTGGAGACGCAGCCCATCGCGCCGATCGTTATAGGGGTCGACACGATCGAGGTGGCGCCCCTCGAACCCATGACGCCCCTCACGTCGCTCGTCGCATCACCATTGTCGTCGCCGCTGTCCGCGCCGATCGCGGGGCGGCGCCGATTATTCGGAGAGGACCCGGCGGAGGACGCCGTGTGTCTGCCCCACTCCGTACCAAAGACGGGCCGCCTCGCGTCAACGGACGTGGCAGAACCGGCCGCAGACGCTTTTTGCTGCTTGTCCCAGGACTGGTGGGGCTGCGACGCGACGTGGAATTTGGGAGACGAGGACGGCTTCGTCGACGTCTTGCGGCAGGACACGCACATGTGCGCGCCGTTCTCGCCGGACGAACTGAGACGGGACTGCTACAAGTGCCTCGGGTTCGCCACGGACGCGCACCAGCCCATGTGCCACTGCTGCTCGCGCCTGGACGAGCTCGAGTTCATGCGAACACTCTCAGACGGTAGGATAGAACTAAAGCTCGAGTGGCCCGGCACGATGCTCGACTACATGCACTGGCGGCAGCGCATTAACCCCGCGTCCTTCACGTTGAACACGAGAAGCGAGCAGTACGACGAGGCCTTAGATTATGAAGCGGTGCACACGCCCTACTTCGAGTCCGACGAGTGGGGCGGCCTCGAGTACGGTGGTTCAAGTTCACTACTGGACGGGTCCTTCAACAGCGAGAACTGGTGGTACGCCGTGGGCTCGTTCAGTGATCAAATCCCCGCGACGAACGGCGACGAGTTCGTCAGCGACACCATGGTTAGGAAGGCAATTTTAAAAGCCAAGCCGGACTACACGTACTTCCAGCCCAAGTGCATCAGTTGCGAGGCGTGCTACGACAGCGACGGCTACTGGCGGGACGACACGGTCGTGGAAACGTGGCAAAACGCGTCGGCGTGCGTCATGGGCCAGCCCTGCTCGATAGATGCCATAACCCAAACCGTAGTCCCGGGCTGCCCCGCACTATGTAAAGGGCGGAGGATCCGGGCGTTCGAGGCGTCGGCGGCGCACCACACCTATATCGTCCGGGATCGCTACGCCACGAATGTCACGAGTGTGGGCAACTGCAGCGCGTCCAACTCGACGTGCGGTCCCGTCGACGTCATCAACACAGGAGACATCGGGGCCGTCCCCGCGTACCGACCGGGCGCCGGGTCCTTCGAGGGCTTCTTCGTCGCCCCCCACACCGCGTCCTACGTCTTCGTGGGCGTCTGGGACGCGGCGCTGGAGCTCTCCCTCTCGGCCACGAGCGACCCGCACCACCTCCAGGTGTTGATGGGAGGCGCTTTGCAAATACCGCCCGCGGACGGGGATGTCGTCGGCGGCTGGACGCGCTTCGGCGGGTCCTGGTACCGGGCCTCGAGCGAGGAGCGGACCTGGGCCGACGCGCAGCAGGCATGTTCAAATGTCGGGGCCCACTTGGCCGAAGTCAATTCCGCGGAGGAACAGGACTTTTTGTATGGCTTATGTAATGAGGCGGGCGCGTGGCAGTGCTGGCTCGGCGGCTCCGCGTTGGGTGTCGCGGGCATGTGGCGCTGGTCCTCGACCCGGGAACTCTTCGCGGCGGGGAGCACTTCAACAACCGTCGCTTCGAACGCGTTCACGCGGTGGGGCGGCGGCGAGCCGAGCGGCAACGATAATGGAAGGGGCTGCCTGGCCATGTGGGGCAACGGCTGGGACGACAACGGGTGCGCTTCGACAGTGAACTACCTGTGCGAGTCGTCGCTCCAGCGGGCGCGGTCGGCGCCTATCGCGTTGGCGAAGGACGAGGCCCGCTACTTCGAATTATTACATGTCCACAATTCGTCGGAACGCGGCGGGTACCTCGGCCTGGAGCTGGAAATCGACGGGCTGAGTACGTGGGTCGGCGGCACGCACTCGCTCTCCATGGAGTTCTTCCGGGTGCGGACGGCGGCGCCCCTGCCGGTCGTGGTGCGCGTCGGAACCCAAACGGAGACGCTCGCGTCGGCGTCGCAGGGCCGCTTCGCCTACGCCAAGGAGGCGACGCCCACGATCACGGACGTGTTCCCCCGGAGCGGGAGTGGCGGCCAATTGATCTCGATCACGGGCACCCTCTTCTCCACGGTTATTGGCGAGCTCGAGGTCGGCATCGGCGGCGCGGCGTGCGATGTGTTGTACGTAAACCACACGGTCGTCGAGTGCGTCCTACGGCGGGGCGAGGCGAGCGCGGGGGCGTACCGCGTCGACGTGCGCGTCGTCGGCGCCGGCTTCGCGCGCCACGTCAATGCTACGCGGAGCACGTATACCATACCTTTAGTTATCCACGACTTCGCGCCGCGCAACGGTTCATTGATGGGCGGCGACGTGATACGCATCTGGGGCGAGGGCTTCGCCCGCCTCGGACCGCAGAACAAAGTGACCGTGGCCGGCATCGGGTGCACGCCGCGGACGCTCAAGAACTTCCACTGCCGCGTATCGCAGTTCGACTCGGGGTACGAGTGCGCCGCGACCTCCAGCAAAGGCTACGAGATGGTCTGGCACGCCCACGCGTCATCGCGAGATCGCGCGAACGCCGAGTGGCTCGACTACTCGTCCACGACGTACATCGAGTGCGTGCTGGACGACCTGAAGGTTTCAATAACAATGGACAACGAATATAAAAAAGTTTTTACAAATTCTGACACTCAAGAAACATTCGTGTTTAATCCTGTTTATTGTCCCGGGGATGGAAACGAAGACGGAATAGTAGATAGCGATGATGTAGCATTAGCATATAATTTCGTTGATATCATCAGAAATGAAATAGAAGACAACGGTCCATTGGAAATCGATGGAAGGTTTTACAACTTAACTGATGTAATCCAGAACTCCTAAAACAATTATGGTAGGAAATATGAATATTGTGACCTCGCGGCGAGCGGGCCCGTTACTGTTCAATTACTAAGAGAAGGCGAGTTGCACGACGCGCACATTATTCATCAGAACTACACCCGCCACCGAGCGTTGGAACTCGCCCAAGCGACGCGGAACATGGACTGCTTCGTCCTCAAGGGCTACCGCATCTGGAACTGGGGCCTGGAACTGGATGGCGAACCCGTCAAGGACTGCGTGCTGTACGACGAGGCCTACGAGGCACGGGGCACGTTCGTGCAGGGGGCGAATTTTACTGGTGCGAAAGCTGTTTCGGCCCAGATCTACGCCCTGATCGAAGAAGAGACGCCGGTCATTACGGGCATGGATGCGATGGGCATGGCGGGTCAGGAACTCACGATCAAGGGACGGCACTTCGACGCCAATATCCCGGAGTGGGACTTCCACTGGCGCATGGACGAGTTCGGCTTCTACACGCAGCCCGCGTCGCCCGTCGTGTACATCGGCGGGAGTCCCACCGTGCTCACCTTTGCGAACAGCACGGTAGTCAAGGTGCTCCCGACGTACAATTTACACGACCGAGCGTGGCCCGTGACGATGCACGTGCGCGGCCGCGGTCTGGCCCAGGGCAACAAGAGTTTTGTGTACGTCAACTACTTGTATTCTGTAGAACCGCAACAAGGTTCGATCCAGGGCGGCACGCGCTTAACATTAACGGGCTCGGGGTTTACGACGGACCACACGTTCTACAGCGACGAGAGCGTGGACATGGGCACGTCCCTCAGCGGCTACACGAACGGCGCTAGACACCGTGCGCCACGGCCTCTTCCACTTCGACCGAGACGCTGGACCTTCAGATTATGACCCCAACGGCGTGACGTGGACGAACGAGACGAACGGCGCGTGGGACTGGTGGTACCCCGTCGGCCTCATCCCCTACGACGTGACGAACATCTCCACAATGTCCTTCCTCATGGCCGGCAACTCGACCCTAGAAATCGAAACGAGTCTGTGCGGCCCCGAGGGCTGCCCGACTTCATTGCCCGTGTGCAGGAGCTGCGGCACGCGCCACTTCAAGTGGTCGACCGGCGACGTGACGACGACTGTGACGCCGCCGCCCTCGAGCCGGCGGCGAGTCGCGGCCGCGCTCTCGCACAGGGCCAGTCTCATCAGAGCAGCTGTCAGAGCTTTGAGCATGGGTGACATTTTTGCCTCTCTCGCGGTGTCTTGAGTAGGTTGGCGTGCGTTCCCGCTGAACTCTTGTCAAAAAGAGTGAGACGGGGCGTGTGAGCAACTCAACAGGTGGTATAGCTGCTGACGAAACGTCGGGACAAAAACGAAAAATCTGAACAAAAACCCGTGCTCGATTTGAGCTAAAATTTCATCGAGGAGTAAGACGGCCGGCTGCCGCCCTAGGGGCTGGGGGCCCATTTATTTATTTTGCCTCGGTGCTCTGTGCTCTGGACGGTGTATCTTATCGGCTAGGGGCTAGGCTCATAAGTAAGACTCGGGGACCGGCCAAGTAGTACGTTGAAAGTTTTTTATTATATACGAACGAGAGAGAGCCCCACCCACACTACTCCTGCGCCGGCGCCTCGTCCCCCACGGTCGCCTTCTCGTCGTCCGAGTCGACGCGCTCCCCGAGGATGGCGTTCTCGTCCACGTTGGCGTTGATGTCGTCGGAGAGGATGTACTTGACGCGCGTGAAGCACTTCCGCATGAGGGGGCTGAGCGCGATGAACTCGCCGCGCAGCTGCAGGCAGTTGTGCATCTTGAGCAGGATGTTGCCCACGTTCCAGATGCGCTTCTTCAGTACGTGCCGCTCCAGGGACGAACACGAAGATGTGGGCGGCATGCGGCGGTCCTTGGCGATCTCGAAGACCGAGCCGTCCAGGTCAGAATGAGCGGGCAATCGTAAAGCGTCTCTATCACCAGCGAGGGCCTCGGGCACGCCGTCGAGTCGAGCTTGGGACGCGTCCACGATCTTCTCCCACTTGGCCCAGGAGTCCTGGCGCGCGGAATCTTTCGAGATCCACGTGCAGGAAGCTAAAGGAGTCGCGCCCTTCTTGCACGGGTGCCTATCGACAATATGGAGGAAGGCCGCGAAGAACGCGATCTGCACGGCTTCACTGCCGGCGTCCTCCGTGGCCTTCTTGAAGTTGAAGCGGTTTTTGACGAACTCGTCCATGAACGAAGGGAGCGCGTGGGCTAATGCAACAGACTCCGGTAAATAATCTCGCAACTCCCAGACGCAGCAGAGCTTGGCCCGGTTGTCCTCGTTGGACTCGGGCTCGGCGTCGCCGACCACGAGGTCCAGCTTCTTCAGGGCGTCCAGGGCCTTCGTGACCGTGTCTTCCGACTTCTCCGCGGTTCGCTCCTTGCCCGCGGCGTGCTCTTCTAGTGAGGCGGCGCATAATCTCCGTAACGCTGCCCGGTCGGTAGTGGTACAAAGGGCGTGCGGCGTGCACGCGTCGCTCAAGGCCAAAGGCAGGGCCATGGTCGCGAAGTGGGGCGTTCGCCCGACGATGCCCGGCACGGTCCCGACCATGAGGCGCCGGATGCGCGGCCAGGTCATGCCCAGGTAAATGAGGTTGCCCTGCGTGTCCAAGCCTCTGCGCCCGGCGCGGCCCGCCATCTGCTGCGCGAGTAAGGGTGTGAGTAAACCGCCCTCATCGCCGCAGAACATGACCGTGCGGAACGGCATGTTCACGCCGTACGCGAGCGACACGTCGGAGAAGACGATGGCCAGCTTGCCCTGCTGGGCCAGGCGCTGCACGACCCGCCGATAGACGGAGAACGCGGCGTCCTCGATGTAGATCGCGAAGCCCCGCCGCAGCGCCCGGACCAGAATGTGCGTCGGCTTCAGTTCCTCCCGGCCCTGCGTGTCCCGCTTCAGCTCCAACAGGATGTCGTCGATCTCCTTGGCGCTCAACCGAGACGTCGGCGGCGCCAGGACGAACTCCGGGTGCGGCGCCGCCACGTCGACAAAGGTCTCGGCGCCCTCATCAAAACCATCTCTAGCGGCGTCCTCGGCCTCCTTCTCGTTGCGGGCCGCGTTCTTCGCGCGCGCCTCGGCCTCCTTGCGCGACTCGTCGGCCTTGGCCTCGAGCTCCGCCGTGTAGTCGGGGTACTTGGCGTCCTGGGCCTCCTCGATCTCTATCAGTAAAGACTTGAAGAGCGCCAGACAGCGGAACGAGTCGAGGTGGAACGCCAGCGAGGGGAACAGGAGCTTCGACCGCATCTGCGTCGCCACGTTCAGGATGGAGAAGCGGCCCGTCGAGGCCGTCTCGTCCGCGCCCTCCGCCGCTCGCAAGTGGTCCGGCACGAAGGAATCGAGGAAGGTCTCGAGTTGTTTCGGGTCCTTCTTCGCTTCCGCATACAGGCGCTGCTTCAGCGCGCCCTCATAGGCCTTGGCGCCGTCCAGCGTGATGCGACTGCGGGCGCTCGCGGCGGCCTTGAACGCTTCGCTAGACGGGTCGTCCCGCGGGGCCCGGCCGGTCCGCTTCTGGATCTCCGCAAACGCTTTATCTCTCTCCGCCTCCTCCCTCTTGAGCTCATCGCCGAAGAATGTGGAGGGCTCCAAGGAGTCACATCCTTCATAGCTCTGGGCTAAAGATTCATACAGGTTCTTGGAGTCCGCCGGCGTCATCGCGAACGTGAGCTTCTCCTCCCACAGCAACTGGGGCACTTTGAGAGCGGCGCACGGGTGCAGCTGCGTTAATTTCGCTTCCGGGTCCAGCACCAAGGACTGGACGTTAATGAAGCGGCCCGCGTGCTCCACCAATTCCACTTTGTCGCCCGGCGCCGCGTCATCTCTAACGCGCTGCCACCAGTCCCGGAGTTCCACGGCGTTGCCGATCGTCGCACTTAGAGCGAGCGTGGGGCACGCGACGTAGCGCACCAGCCGCTGCAAGGCCGCGCCCTCGTCCCCGTCCAGCGCGTGGACCTCGTCAAACACCGCATAATCAAAATCGAAGCCGCCGTCCAATTGGGCGTAGTCCCAGCGCGTCGCCGTGCACTCCTCGCCGACCTGGCCCCTGATTTTCACCAACGCACTTTCTAAAGCCAGAGGCGTGCCGACCACGACCCGCGATCGATCTTCCGACGGGCGGTAGGCCAATTGATTGGTAGCGAGAGCGACCCGGGCACTGCCTTGCAGGAGCCGCTCGAACATGGCGGCCACCTGCCACACGAGGGGCTCCGTGGGCACCACGAACAACACGCGCTCGTTGGCGCAGCACGTGTACGTCGAGATGACGGTCTTGCCCGAAGACGTCGGCGCACACACCACGGCGGACTTGCCCGCGTCGATGTGCCGCAGCACCTTCTTCTGCCAGGCGTCGAGGCGCCAGCCCTTGAGGAAGGGGCTCAAGGGCGGCAGGCGGTCGTACATCTTCGCCAGCTGGAAGTCCGCGACCTCCAAACCCGTCCGCAACTTCTTGGCGCTCTTGAGCTCCTTCCGGAACTCATGAACAGCAGCAGCGGCGGGCGACTTCTTCGTTTTTTTGTCATCTTTCTTCTTATCGTCCTTCTTCTTCTTATCTTTCTTCTTTTTGTCGTCCTCGGGCTCCTCGGAGTCCCGCAACGCCTGGTGGTAGAGCTGGTTCGCCTCCACGGCCCAGAGGACATCCAGGATGGCGGGCTGGTCGTCGTTGGTCAGTTCTGCCTCCAAAACCATGAGGAGCTGCCTTAGTTTCCCGAGAGGCGTGGCTAGCTTCGTGGCCATGAGCACGCCGCCGAGCTTCTCCCGTCGCTTGTTGTTCTTCGACGCGTTCTCCAATTTCTCCAGGTCGGCGCTCACGTCCTTGTCGTGCTGCTCGACCTTGTTTTTGGCGATCATCTCCTCCTTCTTACTGAGCTTCTTGGCTTTGGGCGGCTTCTTGTCCTTGGACTTCTTCGCCGCAATGGCGTCCTGCTTGGCCTCGGCGGCTTGTTCCACCTGCTTCTCCTTGTCCTTCTCCCACATGACGCGCGGGTCGAAGGCCGTGTCCGGGGCCAGATTGCGCAGGACGACCGGCATGCGGGACTTGGTCTCCTTCTTGGACTCCCTCCGATTGATGCGGATCCACACCGTCTCCTGGGGGTAGGACTGCCAGTACACGTCGATGGTGCGCGCGGGCATGTCGGGGTTCGCTTCGCTCGGTTCCTCCTCCTTCACGGGCTCGGCCACGACTTTGGCGACGGGAGCCTTGCGCGCGTCGACCGTGCCGCCGAAGTTGGCGCCGCCCCGGATTTCGCGCGTCTTGTAGGGCTGGGCGGCCTTGGGGGCCACGGGCGCGCTCCCCTTGCGCTTGGGGGGGGGCATCGGCGCGCCGTAGCGCGTATCGAGGCTCTTGGCCCCGCCCTTCAAAGCGCCCTTGGCGGTCTTCGCCGCGGGCATGGGCGCGCCGTAGCGCGGATCCAGGCTCTTGGCGCCGCCCTTCATCGGCGCCGGCGCGGCCGCCTTCTTCGGCGCGTCGCCGCCGCCGCGCATGGCCGCGCGGATGGCGTCGCCGCCGCCGCCGCCCCCGCGAGGCCGGCGCTCCGCCTTCGCGGGCGCGCCGCCGCCGTAGCGCGGGTCCAGGCTCCGGGCACCGCCCTTCATCGGCGCGGCACTCCCGCCGCCGTAGCGCGGGTCGAGCGACTTGGCGCCGCCCTTCATCGGGGCGGGCGCGCCGCCGCCGTAGCGCGGGTCCAGGCTCCGGGCCCCGCCCTTCATCGGCGCCTCGCCGCCGCCCATCTGCGCGCGGATCGAGTCGCCGCCACCGCCGCCCCAGGCGCCGCCGCGGCGCCACTTCGTGTCCGAGTCCGACTGCGTCGGCCCGGCGTCGCTCTTCATGTCACGGGTCAAGCCCGTTTCCTCACCATAGTCATCCATGCGCTGCTCTCCTGTAAAGGGAGAGAGCGGGTCCTCGAGCGCTACTTACGCGTCGCTTGGTGGCGCGCGTAGAGCTCGAAGTCGGCGGTCGAAGGGTTTAGTAAACCCTCGACGCTGTGTGCTGCTGTTGCTGGCTGTACTTGCGCTGGTTTAGAGAGCGGGGCCAAAAAGTCGACGCAGTCGCCGCAAATAAACCCGAACTTTTCCGAGCAGCGAGAGGGAGGCGCTTGGAGCCTGCCACGCGGGCCGTGCCCGCCCTGTGCGCGTCCTACGTCTCCGGAGGAGAAAACTTTTATGGTGCGGGTTTCGCTCCTGCTCGGCCTCTCTGGCCGGCGGGCATCGGGCCTGTCTTCGACGTCTATCGTCGGATTATTTATCTAGTATTATGCCACAAACACGAGCGCCAGCGCCGCGACCAGCACCCCCACCGACCAAAACTGCAGCCCGAGGTCCTCGGGCCCCGCGCGCCGCCTCCACAGTAGCCGGCGGAACTGCAGGCCGAAGAGCGAGGGAAGTTCGACGGCCGGTCCGTGGAGGGCCGGCAGGGGCGGCGGTAACGAGGAGCGCGGCGAGCGCGGCGGCGTCCGCTCGGGCGAGTCCCACTGGCGCGGGTTGCTGCGCGCGACGGGCGAGGGCGTCCGCGACCGCGGCCGCGGCACGGGGGACGGGGGCCGACCGCGCAGCTCGGAGGCGTAGAGCGGCGTGACGTCGCTCTTGTTCACGCGGGCGCTGCACACGGGGCAGCGGCTGTGGCCCTCGTCGAGCCAGCGGTACAGGCACGACCAGCAGTACAGGTGCCCGCACGCCGTGACGACCGCCTCGATGGCCTCGTTCTCCATGCATATGGCGCAGGCGTAGCGCGAGGGCTGCGGCCGCTGCGGCGTCGCGGGGGCGGACATCTGCTAGTGTATACAATGTGCGGCGCGTCGAAGGCGTGCTAACTTGGGCCGTTCTTGGCAGAGGATATTGCCGCTCGCCAACCCGATCTGCCGCGCTCGAGCACTAGCTGTGCGGACTAGGATCAGATGCATACTTTTGGGCGTAAAACCCGCACATGTTGCGGGTTTTTTTCAAAACAGTTTTGGCAAAAAAGCGGCTGTGATTCACTCGGGCGCCACTGGACTCACGCGACACCGCTAACTGTTCGCTTCTTGCAGCCAGCCTCTTTCCAGGCGCCAAACGCCACCCTACGGTCCGCTGTGTGCCAGCCTCTTGCCAGGCGCCAAACGCCACTCTACGGTCCGCTGTGTGCCAGCCTCTTTAAAAGCATCATGGTCCGCGTGGAGCAGCACCAGCTGGGCGCCGCCTGCCGCGTGCAGCAGGACAACCCGAAGAAGGGCGTCTCCGCCGACCGCTACGACCGCTACAAGGCGGCGCGCACGCTCCAGCAAATTTTGGACCTGGGCGGCGGCCGCGGCGACATCGGCAACGATATGGTGCGGGGCTACATCCAGTGCGAGGACCCCAGCATCCAAGAGGCGATTCTATTGACGGCGAACGAGTCCGAAAGAAGGCGGCTCCCGGCGCATTTGCAGAAGAAGCTCCCGCCTGCGGGTTCAGCGCCACCGAAGCGACCACGGCCGGAAACGGTGAAGCAGCCGCGCCCCAAGAAGGTCAAGAGCGCGCCCAAGCAGCCGGGCTTCATCCTGTACACGAAGGTCGAGTCCGGCGTGCAGCGCTGGGACCCGCGCTGCGTCGAGGGGCTGTCGGAGGACGCGGCGGGCCGGATCCAGGCGGAGACTATGGCCGCGGCGAAAAAACGGGACTTCATGCGGCTCATGACCGAGAAGGTGTATGCCACCGTGGAGGAAGCGAACACGGCGGCCTTAGAAACGGTCGTGGCCCTCGTGGAGCGCCTGGCGGACGAGAACGGGACGCCCGTGGCCACGGACGGGGCGTTACACGTGGCCGAGGACTACCTCGTGCCCCACGAGAACACGATCCGCAACTCCGCCTCCACTTCGGGGGAGCAGGGGGAGCTGCTCTTCCGCACGCGCGTGGCCTTCGTGGCGGACGTGCGGCGCGCCGGCTTCGAGAACGTCGTCCAGACGGTCATCACGGGGAAGGCCATGTACCAGTCCGCGTAAGCCTGAGGTTGTGCTTTCTTGTAGTGGCCGCGACCGCCGGCCTAAGCATTTCCAGTACGTTTCCTGGTTTAGCATGCGGGATGTGCGTGTCGCCGCGGCATCGTAGAAACCAGAAGGATACGAAAGATACGTGGAGTGGTCCACGGGAGGGAGAGGGGACAACGCCGCATGTAGCAACTTGCCATTGGCCGCATGAGGTCGCCCACCTGGTGCACCCTGGGGCTGGCAGTGGTCAACAAGCTCTCGTCGCGTTAAGCGGCCGCCCCGTCAATTCGTTAGTAGGGGGTCACGTAGTAGGGGGTCAAACCACTAAAACCACCCCTGCACGTGACATCGAAAACGGCGCGGTGCCCGCGTGTTGAGACTTTTTAGACGCGCCGGTTGACAGCGCGGAACCGCGGGGCCATAGTGATTGCCATGTAACGCTCGCTTAGTGCAAAACACGTATGCCGGGCTTTTGCCCGGTGTTGCACACACGGCCGCGCGCGCCGCGCGCCCCCAAAAGACACACGAGCTTGCGCGAGAGCTCCGCGGCGGCGACCTTAGCGTCGTCGCGAAACGTCGCGAAACGGCGGCGGTTAGCGGTTTCATCGTCGCGCCCGGCCGTCCCGCTGCAACCGGCCACAACCCTCGCCACTCGCAGGCCACTAAAACAAAATGAACTCGAAAGCCGTCCTCGCCGCGCTCGCCTTCGCGCCGGCGGTTTCGGCCGCCGGCCACTCCATGCTCGCGGGACCCGGACGTCATCTGCACCTCCGACACGAAGGTGTTCACCTTCGCGATCAACCCCTACTGCTCCAGCCTGGGCTACTACACGGTGAAGGAGTGCGGCGACCTGTGCATGCCCACGCTCGGCATGGAGCAGGGCGTGACCTACACCTTCAACCAGGCCGACGACACGAACTGGATGCACCCCCTGGGCTTCGCCTACCTGGCCGACGGCGCGCACGAGGGTGTCGACGAGCTCGAGCCCGGGCTCCCGGAGGACCGCGCCTGCTCGGCGACCAACTCCTGCGAGGCGCCCATGTACTTCGTGAACGGCGAGTACGTGGGCAAGTACTCGAACATCGCCGGCGACGGGCTCACCGTCACGGGCGATGAGGACTTCGGCCTCGACGTCTACGAGCCGGACTTCTTCTTGGATCGCGGCGAGTGGAAGGAGAAGGGCCCTTATGAGGTCAAGCTCACCCTGACGGACATCGCGCGGCGCTGGCCGCGCGATCGACCCCTACTCCCTCTCCCCCTAGGTATGCCCCCCGTACGTAAGTATGCTGGCAACCTGACTTCTTGTGTGTTGGGCGCGGGGCGAAGGCCGCCAGGCGGCGAGATGTGGACCTTCGCGTCCACCCTTAAAAGTTTATCCGGTCACGGTCAGAATTGAAATCTCTCCGTGCCCGGAAGGCATCCGGAGTAATCTCCCACTGGGAGAATAAACAAAACGTGTCTTACACAACACCGCGCCGCCGAGGGGACGACGCGTTCCAGCCTCTGCGGGCGCGGGGACAGCCCGCCGGCTCCGCCGTCGGCCGCCAGCCCAGGGCCTCCAATACGAGGGTCAGTTCGTCGTAGAGCAGCCCGTGGAAGTGGATCGCGTCGCCCGGGAGGTTTTTCTCGCATCGGCCGTCCGTGAGCGCGAAGGCGTCGACGACGCCGAGGTCGGGCAGGGCCCCGCGGAGCCGCGCGTTCAGCGCCCGGGACGCCTCCCGCCCGCGCAGCCCCGCCACGCAGTCCCGTACGGCGTCGACGCCGTTCAGGTGGTCGCGGAGCCACGCCGCGCAGCCCGCCGACGCCCGTTCGCGGCCCCGCGCCTTCGCGTCGTCGGCGACCCGCCGGAAGTCGTGCGTGAAGGCGGCGTCGCACTGCGAGTGCGTCGTCGCGGCTAGGATCACTGACCCCGGCGCGTCGCGCGCGTACTGGGCTACGGCCTGCTGGAGCGTGGTTTCGTACCCCACAAAACCGGCGTAGGACGTCCACGCGTGCAACGCCGGGGCGAAGGGCGTCGGCCACTGGAGCCAGAGGCCCGCGCCGAAGACGACCGCGTCTACGGGCGCGCCCAGCACGCCCGCCGCCCGGCCGACGGCCCCGGGGTCGACGTTCGTGCTCCCGGCGTAAGCGGCGTACATGTCGGGCCCGGTGCCGTCCGCGCCGCC
>Ga0302122_10000095_pt1 | contig 44042 bp, 29 predicted proteins | sample CB21_SCM_MG_FD_203115 | JGI IMG/M metagenome (GOLD analysis project Ga0302122, IMG submission 203115) | Marine microbial communities from Western Arctic Ocean, Canada - CB21_SCM | ecosystem: Environmental > Aquatic > Marine > Oceanic | place: Canada: Western Arctic Ocean | collected 2017-09-28 | reverse complement strand
TGGCTTCTAGGATGGACGTGTTGTACTCCTCCGTTTTGGCATGGTGCAAAGGCGTCAAGTACCGACAGGCGCCGATCCAGGCAAAGGTGCCCGAAAAAACTAAAAGAACAGCAATGAGCAGTAAAAGGATGAATTGCCCCACGACGTGCCCCAGCAAGTACTCCTTGAGCGTCCACCTTGCTCTATGATTGTTGATGCGGGTGTTGGCATGGGCCTCGACCGCATTTGTGCCTCTCAATCGTCTCCAGGCATGGAGGCGCTGGAGCAATTTGCGCAGGCGCGAGGGCTTCCTCAGATTGAGCTTGGGGTACAAATGGAGGGAGCTCTGGCGGCGCTGCATCTTGGGCCGGCGGCTGTCCATGCTTTGCTGTAGGCAGCGGCTGCCCGCGGGCTAGTTATATGTGCTTGGCTTATGGCCGTCGTCGCATGTCGGCGCTGCTGTCCACTGGCATTGCTCGCGATGGCGTTTGGGCAGCGCTGGGTCTGCGAGAGACGCTTGCGGACTGCGAGAGGGCGCTGAAATGAAAAGAAACCAGGGGGTCGCCGCGCCGGGTCGCAGTCATATTATGGGGAGCCGCGGATGCTTGGGCTAGTCCTGACGATGGCTTTTCGGACCTAAGAAACCTACCAGGGGCACTCGTCGTCAAAACGGGTTTTTCGCCGAGATTTCCGGCTCTACCGCTCTAGCTCTAGCTCTACCGTGTCATGTTCAAGAGAGCTCATAAACAACACTTACATCTCGGCGGACGCCAAGAGCGCAAGCACGCCCTTGACGGCCCCCGCCGTCGGCGCGAGGCTCGCGCGGGACGCGTGGCCACTTACAGTCGCCAGGACCAGGGCGTCGACCTCCTGCCGCAACGCCAACAAAGCGAGCTGCGCGTGGTCCGTCGCCTTGAAGGGCAGCCAGCCGTCCAGGACGAGGTGCGTCCCCTTCAACGTGCGCCGCAGCGACCCCCCGAACAGGCAGAGCGCCGCCGGTGAGGACAGACTGGTGTCCAGTAAATAGGGCTTGGACGTCTTGAGCCGCGCGTTAAACACCACGTACCGCGGCTTCCGGTCGCCCTTGCCGCCCAGAAATTCAAAGTTCACGGACTGCGGGTGGCACCACCACCGCTGGTTGCCCTTGCACCGCAGACTGGAGTCCGCGGCCTCCCGGTCTTTGCGCGCGATGTGCGGGTTGAGGCCGGCGACCAATAAACCGCGCACCAGCGCCAGGGCGTCCGCCAGGGGTTTGGTGGGGGCGTCCTCCTCCAGCAACCCGGCCTCGACCAGGTGCCGCCGGAACTGGCGCCGCAACCCGGCGAGTTCCTGGAGCGCTCTCTCATCAACAAAATGGTCCCGGCAGAACTGCCTCCTTGAATCGCCCTCCAATACTTGGGCCGCCTCGTGCGCGCGGACCGCGGCCAACAGGTCCGAGCCGTCGCCCCGGGCCAACCGTTGCTTGGCGAGCGCGGCCTCCCTCCTCAACTGGGGCGGCGCGCGCCAGATGCCCCTTGCTAGACTCATGCCCGCCGCGACCGTCAGGCACGCGTCCGCGCAGCCGAACACGCAGCCGTAAATAAGGAGCTTGCCCACGCGGCAGTCCACGGGCAGGGACGCTACGTGCTCGCCCAGCGGCGTGAGGAGCCATCCGTCGTCCGATATCACGGCGTCATCCTCATCCTCCTCCTCGCTCTCCTCGTCCTCGTCGCTCTCTCCGAGCAGCGCCGCGCCCCCGAAGGAGAAGAGCTCCCCGTCGTTCCCGTGCGGGTTCTCGTCGTCGTCGTCGCTCGACGACGCCGCGTCGACCTCGACTTCGACGGCCTCGCCCTCCCGCGCCACGCACCCGATGGCCCTCAAGTCATTTAAAGCGGCGTCCACGGCGGGCTTGGACGGCGGCTGCGGCGCCGCCGCGAGGAACGCGCGGGGCCCGCCCAGCCGGAGCTTGAGGATCTGCAGGACCAGGTCCTGCAGCGGCGTCCGCAGCATCTCGGGCGCCGCGTGCGCCGGTAAAGCGCGCAGGTCGTCCTCGGGGTAGGTGTGCCAGCAGGTGCCCGGCTTCACGCGCCCCGCGCGGCCCGCGCGCTGCGTCGTGGCCGCCCGGGCGACCCGGACTTCGGATAACGACGCGACGCCCGACGCCGCGTTGTAGCGGATCTCGCGCGCGCGGCCGGGATCCACGACGTGCACGACGTCGTCGATCGTGATGGACGTCTCGGCCACGTTCGTGGAGACGACGACCTTGCGCGACCCTTGGGGCGGTCTTTGGAAAGCGCGCCGCTGGTCCCGCGGCGGCAGCGACCCGTGCAGCGGCACGACCGTCGCATTCTTCACGTCGCGCTTCACGGCACGACAGAGCTTGTCGACCTCGGCCGCCCCGGGCACGAAGCACAGGATCGCGTTCGACGCGTCAGCGTCGCCCGCATCGATGGCCGCGATCAACGCGGACACGGCCTCGATGTCCAGGGGCCCGTCCACTAGCGGCGTGAGGCCGTCGTCCGCTTGTACTAATTTTCGACCATCCGGCCGCTTCCACGCGTCGCGCGCTCTTCTAGACCCCCGCGAGCACTCCGCTACTTTGCGCGCGCAGTCCCTGGCGAACTTATGTTCGACGGGGTGCAGCCGCCCGGGGATCTCCACGGCCACCGCGCCCGCGAAGTACCGCGTGAACAGGCCCGCGTCCAGCGTCGCGGACATGACCAATAACTTTATGTTTGTGGAGGGCAGCGTCTTCGTCTTCAAAGCCACCAGCAGAAAGTCCGTCAACACGTCTCGTTCGTGGGCCTCGTCCACGACGATGTGCGTGACCCGGGCCAGGCCGTCCGCGCGCTGGAGCCGCCGCAGCAACACCCCGACCGTGACGAACTCCAGCCGCGTCCGCGCCGACCGCCGCACATCCAACCGCACGCTGTACCCTACGCTTCCCTGGCCGAGCTTCACCTGTTCCGCCCGTTCGGCGTGGACGCGCTCCGCCAGCGACGTCGCCGCGACGCGCCGCGGCTGCGTGACGACGACGTTTGCATTAGCGTCTTCCAACAAAAATTGGGGGATCTGCGTCGACTTGCCGCAGCCCGTGGCGCCGGCGATGACCACGACGCGGTGCGCGCCCACGGCGTCCAACACGCGGGCGCGGTGTTGTACAGCCGGCAGTTGGGCGCGGATAACGTCCATCGCCGTCTTCTTGCTGACGTCGACAGCAATCGGGGTCGCGTCGCGCTGTACGAGCGGCGGTGCGGGCGCATGAGACACGTCCTCGCGCGGTTGGGGTGGCGTTTCTACGTCATCCCAGGCGGCCGGCGAGCCGAGCTCCATGCCCGCCTCGGCCCGCGGGGGCTCCGGCGCCGCCGGGCTCTCGTCGGAGACGCACACCAACGTCCCGTCCGCCACCGTGCGCGTGTCGCCCAGGTCCAGGCCGGAGTCCGCCACGTACGCGACGCGCGGCGCCCGCTTCGTCTTCAGCAACGTCTTGGCCTTGGCCAACAACTTCTTGACGTCGTCGGCGCGGTCCACGACCAGCAGCCGCGGCGCGCCGCGCGTGCGCTTCCCCGATTTGCAGTTCACCGTCTCCGCGGCCAAGTTGAGCCGCACGCGGCCCGTTTTTTTTTTCTTGGGCCGGCGGCGGCGGCGGGGCGACGCCGAAGGCCTCCCGCTGGTGGCCCCGGCGCTGCTTCTCGAGCTCCCTCAGCACCTTGCGCGGCTCGCCCTTGTACTTCTCCAGCTTCCGCCGCGCCAGCATGTCCGTCGTCGTCGGCAGGCGCAGGTCGCACAGCAGCTCGCAGACCAGCGCCTGGACGTCGTCCGGGAAGTGCAGCACCTCGGCGCGCGGCGCCGCTTTCATGCCCTTGAACTGGCGCGCGCCCTTGGTCTTCTTGTTGGCGCCCCGGCCGTGCGGGCGGGCGGTCTTTTTGCCCATCGCTGCTCAGGACGAGCGCTGCGTCTGCGCTATATGTGCGCTGTGGGCTCGCGTCGACGCCTTCTGTACTCGCGCAGCGCGTCTTGCACAGCACTGCGCACTGCACAGTGTAGATAGCGTGTGGGCACCGGTGCCAGGCCGCCGGTTCCGTTCGCAGAGCTTCCACGTCGCGCGTCGATGATGAGAAACCCGTGAAAAACTGTGACGCGTACGGGTTTTTCTCTCATATTTGCAATATCATCATTGTATTTGCCAAGCCAGTTGAGCTGGGCTAGGCACTCGTCAAAAGCGGCAAGCATTGCAAACACTGGCTGCGGATGAGCGAGGAATAATCTATATCTGAGCGCAGCATTGTCGAAAAAGCAGCTCGGCCGCCTGACGCGCGGCCCACCAGGCCGCAGCCACAGCGGTGGGCTTGCACCGTACGTGGGCCTGGCACCGCAAACCATGCTCGAGCCGCGGCTCAGTTTGCGCGTGCTGGCCGCGGACGCCGCGCGCGAGCCCGGCGTCGTGACCACCGCCGTCGACGTGACGCAACCGCCGCAGCCCTTCTCCTGGCGCGCCCTGTACGCGCGGCCCGCCGCGAAGGAACCCCAAGACGACGGCGCCGCGCGGAACGTATTAACGCCCGGCGACTTCGCGTTCGAGAAGGAGATCGGGGTGGGCGCCTTCGGCCAGGTCGTCCTGGGCACGCACAAGCGCACGAAGATCCCCTACGCCGTCAAAACCATTTCCAAGAAGGTCTTGCGGAGGAAGAAGATCCACCAGAAGATCTGGCGCTTGGAACGGGACGTATTGGTCAAGATCGAGCCGCACCCGTATATTGTGCCGCTCCTCGGTTCGTTCCAGACCCTGACGCACTTCTTCTTAGTGATGGCTTATTTACCGGGCGGCGAGCTGTTCGAAGAATTACGAGAACGGGGCGCCTTCGCCGAAAGCATCGCTTCATTTTATGCGGCGGAAGTCACTCTAGCTCTAGAACACCTCCACTCTAGTGGTATCATCCACCGCGATCTCAAGCCCGAGAACCTGTTGTTAGATGCGGACGGCCACTGCGTCGTGACGGACTTTGGGCTGGCCAAGATGTTCGAAAGTGATGCCGAGGTGCACCGGACATTGTGCGGCACGGATTTGTATATGGCGCCCGAGATGGTCGCAAGGCGTTCGTACGGCAAGCCCGTGGATTTTTGGTCTCTAGGTATCTTGATTTACGAGATGCTCGTGGGCGAGCCGCCCTTTTATCACCGGGAGACCAAGGACTTGCATCGGAAGATTCTGACGGAGAAGGTCAAGTTTCCTTCTATTCTCGGCGCGGCCGCCATCGCGGTCCTGCGCGGTTTACTAGAGCGCCAAGTACCGCGCAGACTAGGTGCGCAGAAGGCCACCATGTTCGAGGTGGGCGGGGTCGCGGCTTTGAAGCACCAGCCGTTCTTTGATAAAATAAACTGGGAGGAGCTGCGGCACCGGCGCGTGGTCGCGCCCCTTTTATCAATCGTGAAGGAGCGCAGCGGCCTCTTTAAGAGCACCAACGACGACGCGTCCGTGCAGAGTGGAACTGTCCCCGCCTTCCTCCGCGGGCGGGGCGCGGGCTATACGACGGCGTCGGACGCGTCCTTCGACACGTCCATCGCGGACTTTGAGTACCTGCGCGAGGGGGCCTTCCCGCCCGGGTCGCCCCAGCGGTGCGGCCCGGGGTATTAAGTTGTAATTCGATGACCGAGCCTCCGCAAATTCCTGAACGTGCCTGTCGCGCCGGCGGCGTGGAGGGTATGTAAGACTCTATTGTTAGTACGCCGCCCGCGGCCGCCCCAGCGTCGCCTCGCGCGCCGCCGCGAAGGCGTGCTCCTCCGTCGCCCCGACGTTCAATTTGTAGATGTCCCGGGCGCGCCAGATCGTCGCCGAGCCCGGGGTCCACGTCGGGGGGCGCGTCCAGGGCGTCGTGTTGCGGTCGGGGAGGTCCTGGAGCGTGCGGTCCGCGACGTGCAATAAGCTGCCTCTTCCTAATGATCGGCGGCCCACGGTCTTCATGGACGCGGTGCTCGGGCGCCGCTGGGCGGCCGCACCTAATTGATCGCCCGTCGCCGGTCGCGCCGCGCCACCCGTCGCCGGCCGGCCCTCGAAGCTGGTGCGCGGCCGACTCGAGGCCGAGGGCCGCCGCGAGCCGCGCGACGAGCCGCGCGAGCCGGGGCGCGACCCCAGGCTCAAACGCGCGCCGGGCAGGACGAGCTCCTCCATCGCCGGCCGCTCCCAGGGCGGCTGCGCGTGCGCCTTGAAGCCCGGCCGTAGACGTGATGTCCTCAACCCTGGCGTGCGCCGCTCCATAACATGCTTCATTGAGGCGTAACCCTCGGGGAGTTGCCCCCCATGCACCTGGAGCTGGTCCAAGAAGAAGCGCCGGTCCGCCTCGGCGCGCTTCCGCTCGGCCCGGGACCCGTGGGACGAACCGGAGGTCGACGGCCGGAACAGGTCGGGCGAGTCCATGGATCGCTTCATGAGTAACTCCTCCTTGATGGGCGAGAACTCGGGCGCCGGCGCCTCGGGCGTCATGGGCCTCCTCCACAGGTTCGTCTCTTCCTCGTCCCCTTCAATGGCCTCGGGCGGCGGCCCCCAGGCCATGTCGAACAGACTCAGTGCCGGCGCGCCGTAGGACGCGGAGGCGTTTGTGGCGCCCCCGTACACGAGTAAACAGGCGCTTTCTAGGACAAGCGCGTTGCCCAGCACGCCCTGGAGCCCCGTCGGCCGCGGCTTGGCCTCCTGCTTCTTCTTCTTCTTCTTCTTCTTCTTCTTGGACACGTCGCCCCGCACTTTACTCCCGGGGATGGCGACGGCGTGCTTCTCGAGCTCCTCGCCTCGATCTCTCCTCAGATCCGTGAAGCTGAGTCCGGACGCGCACCAGCCCACGCACACGTGGTCGTACACATCACAAGGTGCCTGGCCCGCCATTCCTAACGTCCGCCAGAGCGGCACGGGGTCCAGGACCCACAGGCTCCGGATCTTCAACGAACCGTCGTCCACGTCGTCCTCGTCGTCGTAGAATTCCATGTCTGAGGACTCGGCGACCTTGGCGGACGGGGGCGTGCGCCCGCCGATGATTAACAGTTCACCTTTTTTCAAGGGCGACTCGCAGGCCGCGTGGCCCCGCACCGCCAGGGGCGGGCCGTCCACGTCGAGGCGAGACCAGACCAACGTCTCCAAATCCAAGCACGCCACCTCGTCAATCACGTGCCCCCAGCGCATGGCCCCGAAGACCAAATCGTTGCCCGACTGCTTCGTGTTCACGGCCTGGCCGTCGACCACCGGCATCGTGCAGCCGCCCACCACTACTAATTGAGTGCCGAGCTTGGTGCAGGTGTGCTCGAAGCGGTACGCGGCCTCGACGTAGCCCGTGCACGGCAGCTGGAACCACTTCCGGCGATTCACGTCGAGGGCCCAGATGTCGCCGTGGTCCAAGTGCTCGAAGCCCTTGGGGTCCGGTACGGACCCGCCCACGACGACCATGTACTTCGGAGTAACGTGGTCCGCCGTACTTGGCCGCGAGTTCGGCGGGCTCGTTTCCGTACCGTCGTAGGACGTGGCCTCGGTCCCGTCGTCTTGCGATACCTCGGGCTCCGCCACCAGCTGCAGCCCGCTGCAGAAGGTGGCCGTGTGGCCGCGGCGCGGCGGCGGGCTCATGTGGATGAAGGTAATTTCCTCCCACTGCTTGGACGTGCCGTCAAAGCGCCACACGTCCGAGTGCATCTCGCGCTGCGCGTGGAGCTGGGTGCGCAGGGTCGCCCCCGGCACGCCGTCCCGCTTCTTCAAATAGTCACGCTTGACGCGCCCCAGGCCCCCGAACAAGTAGACGCAATGGCCGTCGGCGTCCCCCGCTAGCGAGGCCGCGGACCGGGCCGGCGGCCGAGGACCCGAAGGGAGAAGCGGCTCCCAGCGGTGCAGGACCGTGTCGAGCGCCCACATTTGGTTGGACGCGCCGCTACCGAGGCCGCCGAACACGTAGACTTTGGAGCCCAGGACGCAGGACGCGCTCTGCGTGCGCATCGGCGGCTCGCCCTGGTGCGGCTCCAATTTCACTTGGCGCCACATGGTCTGTGCTGCCCTCCCAGCTGCAATGGGTTGTGTGCTGGAATGCACGCGCTGCCCCCGCAAGCCGCGCCGCCGCCAGAGAAATGTGCTTTCTGTTCGCTGCTGACGAGGCGGGAAGCAAAGGGTGATGCCCGTGCTCCTCCTGGCTTCGCGCTGCATCTCAGGCAAAACGAGAGCAACATCGGCCGCGGTCCCTGCGTTTACCCGCCCGCGGGGGGCGCGTGCGGCGCCGCAAGACTAGGGGCCAATCCCGGGAAGGATGGGGCGCGTACTTTGAAAAGTTTGAAAACCCGGATAGTGTTGGGGGGAGCAGGTGCCAGTGCGGGAGTTATTGCTGGTTGAGCTGCCAAGAGTTACCTCCACGGAGGGCTGCTCGTGCAAACGGTCTTATCTCAATAGCCCTCGCAGCTGCTCACCTCGTGGGGCAGCAAACAACGCAGCCCTGTGGGAAGGGCCGCTCCGGCTGGGCCCAGGTGGTGCGACCCGCGCGCAGGAAGGCAGCGGCAGCCCGACGCCGTCGACGCGCGGGAGAGCACTGCTCCTGCTCCCCAGGACTTCGCACCGCTGCGACCCGCGCGCAAGAAGCCCGCGGCGGTCCGGCGCACGCGCGAGCCACCAGCGGCAGCATGGCCCAGATCCAGGTCGCCGTGCGGTCGCGGCCCTGGACGCGCGAGGACCGGTTGGGCATCGACATGCAGCAGGTGAGCCCGGAGGAGGGCTCCATCGAATTGTTGAATAGCGACTATTCGACGAAGTTCTTCTCGTTCAATTATAGCTGGTGGACGGCCTTCAACTGGAAGCACTATTGCGAAGAAAAAGACCAGAACTATTGTCAGAATATGAAACTCACGACCCAAGACGACGTGTACGCCAGCGTCGGCGCCAAGATCAAAACAGATTTGTACGACGGCAACGCCGTCGTCCTCTTCGCCTACGGTTTGAGCGGCAGTGGCAAGACCTACACGGTGTTTGGGACGGACGACGTCAAAAATAAGCAGAGCTGGTTCTACCATGAAGAACCCCACGAGTCCTGGGGCGTGCTCCCGCGCCTGGCCTGGGACATCTTCCAGGATCGCAAGGACGGCTGGAAGGTGACGATGAAGTATTTTCAAAACGTCGTCGAGACCGTGCGCGACTTGGCGTCCCCCCAGGCCACGGAGAAAGTTTATAAAGAAGGCATGCGCAAGGATGCGGATGGCTTCATGGACATCCAGTGGTGCTCGTCCCTTGTGCTCAATAGTTGGAGCGACCTGCGGAAGGCCTTTATTGCCGCGAACGCGAGAAAGGCCATTGCCCCCACGCAGTTCAATCCCAACAGTACGCGGGGCCACTGCATCATGACCCTCGAAGTGCTGATGCCCGACGAACAGGATCCGTCCATCAAGAAGCGGGGTCGCGTGTACGTCTGCGACCTCGCGGGCACGGAGCCCGCGGGCGACATCTACTTCGCGAACTATGATCACGTAGTCATGCCCGACGGGACTACCGAACAGAAACTCATCGGCCCGCACCAGGACCAGAGCAAGACCAAGGAACTACGGGCGCAGGGCAAGAAGATCAACCTCTCTTTGAGCGAGATGGCCATGTTCTTCATGAAGATGGCCGAGCTGACGCGCGCCAAGAAGCTGAAGCCCGGGGTAGGGATCCCGGGCAACAACACGTACTTCCTCTGCAAATATTTAAAAGACACGATGCTCCAGGCCAAGACGTATTTACTGTGCGCCGTGCGGCCCGAGGCCTGCTATTTGAAGTACACCTTTTCGACCCTGGGCTTCGCGCGGAACGCGTCGTGCGTCCGGCTGGCGCCTAAAAAAGCCACGACGAACGCTTCAGCAATGGAAAAACGACTCATGGTCGAGCTCGCCAAGTATAAACAAATGGTCAAGGAGCTGCAACAGTGCTCACCCGCGGAGGTGGCCAAGCTCCAGGCGCAGTTAAGGGAGCAGCAGCTGGAGCTGCAGAAGGCGGTGAACGAGGACGGCGACCAGGCCGCCCAACGCGCCCAACAGAAGAAGACTGAGCAGCAGTACAAGTTACGGGGCATCATTCTCTTCGAGCACGTGTCTTCTGACCAATTAGATGCGCCGTATCTCGTGAACATCGATGAAGACGAGTTCCGGAGCCGGCGCTTCCTGTACGCGCTTCATGAAGGTGTTACGACGTTCGGGGCCGACGGTCACTGTCGGCCGCCGTCCTTTTCCGTTGTTGCCGGTCATTGTTTGATAGAAAGGAAAGGTCTAGACTGTACGTTACTAGGCGGCAAGGGTGAGACCTGGGTCGCCGGCCAAAAGGTCGAAGAGGGACAACGGGTCCAGCTCGAGTGGGGCCACTGGCTGAAGATGGGGAAGGAGTGCCTCATGTACCACGGCCCGGGCCACGCTTCTCATGTCGCAGCGGACTTGAGTCAAGTCTTCGAGGCCGTCAACACGTGTACCAAGGCCCAGCGCGCCGCCAGTGAAGCCGTGGCCCCGGGCATGCTCAAGGTCCTGAAGAAGTTACGGGAGCAGTCGTCTTCCATCAACGACGCCGAGGCCGCGCAGTCGCCGTCCAAGGGAGACGTGAAGTGCGTCGCGTCCTTCGACGAGCACGAGGTCCTGCGCGTGCTGACCATGATTCGGGACGCGCGCGAGGTCTGCTGCGCCCTGGACCGGGCTCCTCTAAAGTTCGAGGTCGTGCTCAGTCGTGTAGCGAACAGCGAGGGCGAGCACGGCCGCGTGTTGGTCGGTGTGACGCATGCGACCACGGACCAGGTCTGCTACTTGAATGAATCGGAGTTCACGAGAACACTGCAGATGCTCCAGGACGAGAAGCTGCAACTCGTCATGGCTTTGGAGGCGCGCGAAGCGTACACTGTCCCCGACGCGCACGACCCCGTCGCATTATTCTTCGACCACACCTTCCACTACGCGTCGGGCACGCACCTCTGCGAGTACATCGGCTACGGCTTGGACACGGAGGAGGAGTATAAGGGCCTGCACCTGAACGCGCCGGCGTCGCCGTACCACGCGTGCGGCCTCGTGAACATGGAGTGGGCGCCCGTTGCCATGGAAGTAGACCAGCCGGAGGTCGAGGAATTAGGGCAATTGTTGGGAAGACCGTGGCAGTTCAAGCTGAAGATCCGGACCGCCGCGCTCAAGGTTCGCGCGTCACAGAGCTACGTCTCCTACACCTTCCCGAACGAGTCTGGCGACTTGGAGCGCTTCACGACGGACGTGTGCGGCCTGCCGACGATGACGCCCGAGTTCCACTACGAGCACGTGCACTCCGTCCCGAGCGTGACGCAAGAGTTCCTGGATTTTATCTCCGGCGACGGCATGGACTTTGACGTGTACGCGTCGGCCACGTACGCGCTCCCCGACGCCAAGATCGCCACCTCGAACCAGGTGGTCGCGAGCGCGTTGGGGGGGGCGCCCGCGCCGCCGTCGGACTACGAGGCCGCGTTCGCTCGGGCCGTCGCGGAGCTGGCGCAGACGACGGGCGAGGAGCCGTCGCGGCTCAAGGCGCGGCTGTTGGAGGCGCGGGCGCGGGACGCTGCTGTAAGTTAGATTAAGAAACAAATAACAAATCGAGGGTGCCGCCGGGCCAAGCGGGGCTATCGTCACTCACTACATCAATTACTCGGCTCGGGCCTACTACCCGCCCGGCGGGGGCGGCGGCAACGCCTGGTACGACTCGCCGACGTCCGCTAAGCCCCGCACGGCGGCGAGCCCCGCCTTGGCGTCGCGCCAGTCGTAGCCTTCCGAGGTCGGGACCTCGCGCAGGAGCTCTTGTGTCGAGTGGGCGAACTGACACGTTCCCGAGGCCACGTAGGGGCAGTGGCCCGCGAGAAAGTACTTGCACATCTTTGTTTTGAACCGGCGCGAGACCGCCGTTCCGCGGCCTCGGCGCGCGCCCGCAGCTCGGAGGCCGGTCGCAGATTCCGAGCCGCGCCGGTCTCCCGGCCGTTCCACTGCTTGACCACGAGGCGGTGGCCCCGGTTCTGCGCGATCTCCCGGTTGTGCCACGTTCGTATCGCCGTCGCGGCGTCCCGCGGGTCCGCGAAGGCGACGTTCCCGAACCCCAGCGACCGGCCGCCGAGGGACCGCGCGACGACCGCGCTAATCACGCCCCGGAACAGGGCCGCCAACTGGGCGTCGGTCATCGTGTATGAAAGTCCCCCGACGAAGAGGCGCGCCGGCGCGGGCTCGACGACCGGCTCGATGGCCGGCACGGGCGGCGGTCGCGTCAACGGTTCAAAGTCCGTGGACGGCCCGCGGCAGGTGGGTCACTCCGTCTGGCTCCCGGCGGGCGTCCGGGCGAACCAGGCCGCCGCGCAGGCCGAGCACATGGCGTGGCCGCACCCCACGATGCGCACCTCGATGCTGGCATCCATGCAGATGGCACACTCCGAATCGATTCTATCCCGGGGGCACAAGGGCGACCGCGGCGGCGTCACGACGGACGGCGCCCGCGACAGCGTCAGCGTCGGCGGCGGCGGCGCGGGCGCGGAGGCCGACGGAATGTCGAGCGGCGGCGGCGGCGGCGGGGCCCGGCCCCGCGCCTTCGCCTTGAGCGCCAGGGTCGCCTGCAAGATCTTGCGGCGGTTGCCCCGGGAGATCTCTAATTCCTTGAGGTCGGCGTCCTTCAAATTACAAAAGACCGAGTCGTCGACCTCCTACGCCGTGAGCAGCGGGAGGAGGTGGTGGAGGTCCAGGGTGCCGAGTGTGGCGCGTATGGTCGTGGTGGCCATGGTCACTGAGGACGAGGGTCACTGAGGCTGATGGGGCTTTGGCCGTCCGAAGCGCGTTGAGGACGCCGCGCAGCCCGCAGGGGGGGCTGTGGGGCTCCGGTCCGAGTCCGCTGGAAGAAGGGCGGGCGCGCCGGGGGGCTGCGTCTGCTTTCCACAAGGCTCGGCTCTCTCGGTGCGTGGGGTCTTTTGATCGGACATTCCAGGTCCTCGCTGTTCATCGCCGGAGGAGTCTCCGGCGGCGGAGAAGGCGTCACTGGCTGCGCCACGGCGGCGTCCTGCTTTTGCATGCGGGCGCGCGCGCCCAACGTGAGGCCGGGCGCGGCTTTGGCGACCGGCGTTGCGACTGGCGGCGGCGGCGGCGGCGGTGAGCACGCCCAGTCGGCGCCGGGCGAAGCCGGGCGGGCGGGCGGGCGCTTGGCCTCTTCAAGCGCCGTTAGCAATTTCCGTCTCGGTCCCATCTTGACGCCGAGCTCCTTCAGGTCCTCCTCGTCGAGGTCCAGGAACGTCGTGTCGTCGACGGCCTCGTCCCGGAGCCGCGGCTCGAGGTGGCCGAGGCCGATGCTCGCCAGGAGCGTGGTCATGGCGTCCGGCATTGTTCCGGGCACGTTGACTCCTGCCTAGGCCCTCTGGATTTCAGTTTGGCCTTGGGTCGCGGCGAAGACGTGGGAGTCACGCGCCGCGAAGGTGAGCGCGACGTCTGGAGGCGTTCACCACTCAAGTGCGTCGCGCGCCGTGGTAGCGTTTGAAGCTGACAAAAGCGCGCGTAGGACACGCGAAAAATGAAAATGAAAGACCCGCCCCAAAGCATTAGCCGGCGCCCGCGTTCGCACCACTCTTGCCTACGAGTAGGGGGGCTACATATAATCAACCGGAGTGATTGCTCGCGTAGGCGATAAGGACGGGTTTTCATTCGTGATAAATACTCTCAAGCCGCAAGCTCTGCAAGCAAAGAAACGTGCAAGCACAAGGCACAGCGACGCATCGTACACGTGCGCAAGCGCGGCAGCGCTCCGACGGCATGGCCGAGGACTCCTTCACGTTCCACCTGACGGCCTCCGCGGCCCCCGGCACCGCAAAACCCAAGGGCCGGAAGACCACGACCAAGAAGCAGCGCCGCAAGGCCGCTTCCCTGAAGTACGCCGCGAACGCCAAGCCCCAGCTCAAGATCAAGAAGGGCGTCGTCGTCGCGTGGCCGGCGGCGGAGCCCGCGTCCGTACCGCGCCGCCGCGATAAACCCGCCGCACCTCCCACGGAGCGTACCGCGCCGCCGTCCACGGGCTTCGGCACGCGCAAGGACAGCGCCCGCGTGCCGGACAAGCAGTACGGCGCCTTCCACCTCTCGGCCGAGGAGTTGTCGCGGCCGCGCCCGGCTTTGATCGCGCCGGTCGTCGTACCGGTGAAGGTCGATAATGGAGAGGGCTTCGCGTCATTGGGTGTGGGCGCTGCGCTGGCCGAGATCTGCACGGAGGACCGGCCGCGCGGGTTAGGTTTGAGGAAGCCGACGCAGGTGCAGGTCTTAGCTTGTGAAGCCTTGACAAATAAGCGGGACGCGCTGGTCGTGGCCCCGACGGGCTCGGGCAAAACGTTAAGTTACGCCCTGCCCATCGTCGCTGATCTCGTTCAAGTCCAACCCCAGATTCAACGAAACGACGGCACTGTTTGTTTGGTGGTGGCACCTACAAGAGAACTAGGCGTGCAGATTTCGCAAGTCTTCGACGCCTTGACGCGGCGCGTGGCCGCCGGGAGGCTAGTGGCCGGCGCGATCACGGGCGGCGAGAAGCGCAAGGCCGAAAAGGCCCGGTTAAGGAAGGGCGTGGGCATCTTGGTGGCGACGCCCGGGCGCCTTTTAGACCATCTTCGGTCCACGGTTTGTTTAACCTACAAGCGGTTACGTTGGGTCGTGCTGGACGAGGTCGACCGTTTGCTAGATCTGGGTTTCGGGCCCCAGGTTGATGATATCATAGATAAACTGCGGGAAGGGAGTGCACAGATTCCGTCCACGGTCCTCGTGACGGCCACGGTGACGTCCACGCTCCAGGAGTTGGCCACGAAGCACCTGAAGGCCGACTTTGCCACTGTGGACGCCCAGAAAGATAACGACGCCCAGCAGTCCACCATCGCCACGCCCGCGACCCTCGTACAAGCCCACGCGATCGTCACGCTGAAACTGAGGCCGGCGGCTTTATGCGCCATGCTCCGCGACGCGCCGCAACAAAAAACTCTGGTATTTGTGGCGACGTGCGCCTCGTGCCAGTTCCACGCCCAGGCTTTCAGTAAAGACGAGCTGCGGAGTCGGTGGGGCGGTGCCTCGCGGAGGGTGAGCGCCCTGCACGGTAAATTAGACAAGGAGAGTCGGCGGGGGTCCTACGACGAGTTCTGTCGGCACGACGCGTGTGTTCTTTTTGCCACCGATGTCGCTGCTCGAGGCTTGGACTTCGCGTCCGCGCGGGTCGATCGAATCATTCATTTAGATGCGCCGCGCGACGCGGCCTCGTACGTGCACCGATCCGGGCGCGCCGCGCGCGCGGGCCGCGACGGGAGCTCCATACTACTACTCTTGCCGTCGGAGCGGCCTTTACTAGACGCTTTACGGCTTCGTCTATCCGTCGGCAGCCCGGACCGGGCGGCTGTGGCGTCCCAAGCCAATTTTGGGGAGAGCGACGCGCGACAAACGACCAGGGAGTTGGAGGGCGTCGTGGACGGCGACGAGGACCTGAAGGTCTTAGCGCGGGACGCCTTCGCGGCGCAATTACGAGCGTACGCGGGCGGGACCCGGGACGTCGCCGATGCGGCGGAGCGCGCGCTACTTACGCAGGCTTTTCATGTCAGAAAGCTGCACCTGGGCCACTGCGCCAAGGCGTTCGGGCTCAAGGAGACGCCGGCGGAGATCTCGCGCCAGCAGAAGAGGACGCGGGCCGGCGAAGGGGGCAAGCGGAAGCGGGGGGGCGAGGAGGTCCGCCGCGGCTCCAAGGCCACGCAGCAGAAGAAGCGGCAGGCCCTGATCGTCGGGCGGGGCAAGAAGCAGGCGCGGTCCGTGGGCTCGACGACGCGCTGGGCCTCCTCCGTGAGCGAGTTCGGGGCGTGACTAATGTGTTGCTTGTTACACGGTTGGGTCGACGATGCGCCGGGCCTCCGCTGTGAGCGAGTTCGGGGCGAACCGCATGTACTTTGTGAAACACGGGGAGTGTCGACGACAAGCAATTGCTATTCCGGGTTTTGCTATGCGGGTTTTGCAGCCCAGGCACCGGCTCCGGCCGGGTGGATTGAGACAAGCATCACGCGAGCGCCGCAAGTTGCACGTGGAGACAGATTCGCGTGCGCATGGCTCACCGCACGCGGAGCTGTATGGTTCACCACGCGTTATGCCTCGCTGCATTGGCGCACTGCACAGCCCTCGCACCAAAGCGAGTCCTCGTCGTAGGAGGCAGCGGCCGCGTGGGCGCGTCGACGGTTCGATGGATCGACAAGCTCGCCAAGGCCGAACAGCTCCCGGTCGAGCTCGCCATCGGCGGCCGCCGGCGGGCCTCGTTCGACGCCGCGGCGCAACGGCTCGCGGACAAAGGCGTGGGCGCGATCGAGTTCGTGCCACTAGACCTCGACGACGCCGCGAGCCTCGAGGCCGCCGTCGCGGGCCGGGCGCTCGTCGTGCACACGGCCGGCCCGTTCCAGCAACGGACGGACCCGACCCTCCTCAAGGCGTGCCTTCAGGCAAAAGTGCCCTACTGCGACGTCTGCGACGAGCTCGAGCTGAGCCGCGCGGCGCGGGCACTCACTAGTGACGTCCCGGCGGTCATCTCCTGCGGCATCTGGCCGGGCGCGTCGGCATTATTGGCGGCCCGCGCCGCGGAGCGCCTCGGCAAGCCCGTGGACGACCTCGAGTTCTCCTTTTTCACCTCGGGCACGGGGGGCGCCGGGCCCACGATTGTGTCGGCTACATTTCTCCTCCTGTGCACGCCGGCCCAAGTCTACGTCGACGGAAATAGTGTAGAGAAGGAGCCCTGGACCGAAAAGCGGACGGCCGACTTCGGACCGGGCATCGGCGCGCGCGACGTGTACCTGCTGGACAACCCCGACGTCCCCACGTGCGCCGAGGCCTTAAACGCGCGGTCGGCGTCGAGCCGCTTCGGCACCGCGCCTGCGTTCTGGAACGACCTGTTCGGTGCGATGAAGCTGCTGCCGCGGAGCTTGCTCGCGGACAAGGGGGCCATGCAGGCCCTGGCGGATTTCTCCATGCCGATCATCCGAACGGTCGACGCTTTGGTGGGCGGCGTCAACGCGATGCGTGTCGATGTCCGATCGGCGGACGGCGACACCGTGACGTTAAGAGTAGCCCACCGCGACCTGGAGGACTGCGTCGGCCAGGCCACGGCGGCCTTCGGCATGGAATTGTTGAGAGGAGGTATTGAACCGGGGTGCTGGTACCCGGCCAAATTACCAAAAGACGCGCGGGACCGCATCCTCGGCGTGGTCGAGGAGGGCGCCATCGTCTGGGAGGCCTAATGTATTACTGTGACTACATCTCCCCGAGCTGCTTGATCGTGTCCTCGGCGACCGTGAGGAGCGCCTTCGCGTCCGCCTTGGGCATGGCGGTGGTGAAGACCTTGTGGAGCTTGGCGACCGAGTCGAACGCCTCGTCGAGGGCACCGTCGGCGCCGCCGAAGTCGATGTCCTGGATGGCGTCCGGCAGCTCGTCCTCCTCCTCGACGCCGTGGATCTTCACGAGCGCCGCCTTCATCGCGTCGTCGATGGCCATCATCGCCTTCATGCGGCCCATGTCGTACTTGTCGGTCACGAGTTTCTTCTTCATGGCGGCGGCGTCGCGGGCTCGGGCGTGCGTAGTCTCGACGTCCAGGTCTCGCTGTGAACTCTGGGTGTTTTTTCCGTCGCGACAACGTGCCGTGTAACGCGGCAAGCTGTTCTCGACTGGAGGTGGTTTGCGCGACTGGTACTGGCTTCTCAGTAGGCGAGCGCTTTGGAACGGCGCGTGGCAACGAGCAAACTCCCATGCTCGAGAAAAACCCGTGCTAGGAAACCCGCGGCGTAAATCAGAGCACGCGCAAAACGACATCTTAGCAGCGCTTGCGCGCGCATCAGTGACTCTGCGAGCGGCCCCAGCCCCAGCAGGGACCAAACGTGTCGACTGCTGCGAAAGGAATCCGTCGCGCAGCTTTTGTGAACCCAGTACCACAAGTACTGTACCACAGAAGAAGAGGACAGTTGTACACGTGCTCCCGTTGTTCGACGAACCGGTGACAGCCCAACGCTCTTAACAGAGTCTTAAAGGAGGACGGAGCCACAAAGCAACATGTCCACACTCCGCCGCAGCGCATCCACAAAGGACGCGGACGCGTATGACGCCGAGGGCGGCGCCGCCGCGTACGACGATGACATCGACTTCAATAAGAAAAGCACCAAGCAGGGCAAGCCCCCGCCGCTCACGTTACTCGCCGCCGGCGCGTGCGTCGTGTGGCTGTGCCTCACGACGACACGCACCGTGGGCCGCTACGAGGCCTTCGTGGCGTGCTGCGTCGCGTACGGCGCGCTCTTTTCGACCTATCTTAGAAAGTGGATCGCCAAGCGGAGCGGCGGCGACGCGGCGATGCGCGCCATCTCGAAACCGATCGCGGACGGCGCCGCGGGCTTCCTGCGCGTGCAGTACGCGGCCATCTTCAAGATGGCCGCGCCGCTGTCTGTGCTGATTGGGCTAAGCTATAGATTGCGGCCAGCGCCGCATGGAAAACCGGGCTCGGCGGCCGCCGTCTCGCGCACGACGATGGGTTTAGTAGCCTCCTTCTGCTTTCTCGTGGGCGCGGGCTGCTCCGCGCTGTCGGGCTACGCGGCGATGCGCGTCGCGTCGCACGCGAATGTCAGAGTGGCGGACGCGGCCAAGCGCTCGGCGGCCGATGCATTAGTTGTCTGCTTTCGAGGCGGCGCCTTCAGCGCCGTGCTGAACCTCACATTATGTATTGTGGGTGTGCTGATCCTCTTCGGACTGATTCACATGGCGGGCATTGTGCACGACGCCGCGGACGTGCCCCTCCTCTTAGTCGGTTACGGCTTCGGGGCGTCTTTTGTTGCGTTGTTCATGCAGCTCGGGGGCGGCATCTACACGAAGGCCGCCGACGTGGGCGCGGACTTGGTAGGAAAGGTGGAGCAAAGCATACCAGAGGACGACCCGCGGAACCCCGCCGTCGTCGCGGATTTGGTCGGCGACATGGTCGGCGACTGCGTCGGGAGCAGTGCAGACGTATTCGAAAGTGTAGGTGCGGAGATCATCGGCGCCATGATCCTGGGAGGGAAGCTGGCGAGGGACGCGGGCGCTGCCCCGGCGCCCGTCGTCTTCTTCCCGCTGGTCGTGCACTCGATCGATGTGGTCGCGAGCTCGCTGGGCATCCTGGCCGTGTCCAAGAGTAGAGTAGTGGCCTTGGAGCGGCGGGAGGGCGCCTACGCGCCCATGGCCGTGTTACAGCAAGGATACCTCGTGACGCTCGGGGTGGCTCTCGTCGGTTTTAGCCTCGCGTGCCGCGTGCTTTTAGATATTGAGGACGCCCCCGAGGCCTGGAAGCATTTTTTGGGCTGCGGGTTGTGCGGCTTCGCGACGGCCGGCGTCTGCATGCGCTCAAGCCGCTACTACACGGACTGTCTCGACCGGCGTCGAAATCTTCCGTTCTCGTGAGTTCACTTTTTCCTATGCGCCACTAGAAACGCCGTTCTCGCCATTCGTTTACCTTTCTATGTCCACACAGACGCCTTCGAACCCGTGCGACGCATCGCCGAGTCCGCGACAACGGGCCACGCGACCACCATCATCACGGGGTTAGCTGTGGGTCTGGAGTCCGTGGTCGCCCCGGTCTTGACGGTGGGGCTCGCGATCGTCGCGTCCTACCACCTGGGCCGGACGAGCGGCGTGGGGGCGTCTTCTCTAGACCCAGAGGGGGCCTCGCGAGCCGCGGGTTTGTTCGGGACCGCGGTGGCGACGATGGGCATGCTGGCGACGGCCGTGTACGTGCTGAGCATGAACAACTTCGGCCCCATCGCCGACAACGCCGGCGGCATCGCGGAGATGTCCCAACAACAAGCGCACGTGCGGGACGCCACGGACGCATTAGATGCGGCGGGCAACGTCACGAAGGCCGCGACCAAAGGGTATAGTATCGGTTCCGCGGCTTTGGCGTGCTTCCTGCTCTTCGGGGCGTTCATGGACGAGTTCTCGCAGTTCGCCGGCGTGCCCTTTGAAGTTGTGGATGTCGCTAAACCGGAGGTGCTGGTGGGCGGCCTGTTCGGCGTGTGCATGGTGTTTGCCTTCGCGGGCATGGCCATCGCCGCGGTCGGTAGGGCGGCGCAGAAGGTGGTGGTCGTGTGCCGGGAGGCGTTCGCGAAGGACCCCGGTATTTTACAAGGGACGTCCTTGCCGGACTATGAGCGCGTGGTTTCTATTGTTACGGAAGCGGCTCTCCAAGAAATGGTCTTGCCCGGGGTATTATGTGTCGCGGCGCCCGTCGTCGTGGGCTTCGCGGGGCGGTTCGTGGGCGAGCTGACCGGGCGGCCCCTACTGGGCGCGGAGGTCCTGGCGGGCTACCTCGTGTTCGGGACCGTGAGCGGCGTGGTCATGGCCCTGTTTCTTGACAACGTCGGCGGCGCCTGGGACAACGCGAAAAAGTACGTGGAGCTGGGCCACTTCGGGGGCAAGGGCAGCGAGGCGCACAAGGCCGCCGTCACGGGCGACACGGTCGGCGACCCGCTCAAGGACACGGCCGGGCCCTCGCTCCACGTCGTCATCAAGCTGTTGTCCACGACGATCCTGGTCCTGGGCCCGCTCTTCGTCGGGAGGATCGAGGCGTCTGTGTAAAGTAATCGATATAGAATAGTTCGGCGACTCGGCCTCGAAAACCCGTGCTCAAGTTGTCTCAGATATACAACCTCAGACTCACTTTATTTATATTTACAAAACACACAACTAAAACGAGCGGCCGCGCCTCGTGCCCCGCGGCCACTCGTCGAGTTCGCAGTCCACGTCGACGTCGTGGAGCTCAGGCACGCCCCTCAGGATCGACCGCCGGAGCGCGCCCGCGACTTTGTGTGCCGCGCGCAGCGTTAAGCGATCCGGCAATACGACATCAACCTTCGCCATGACCTTAGATCCGTCATACGAAAGGACGCAGTGCGCGACCCCGCGCACGCGCGGGTGCCTCAGAGCGCGCGCCGTCACCCTCTTTTCAAGGGTCGACGGCAGCGCCGCGAGCCACTTGTCGCGCTCCTGGCGGTCCGACGGATCGAGGTGGACCTGCACGTCCGCGACGACAATGCTTGCATCAGACGCCGCCCGGCGGAAACTTACAGCCGCGTGCTCACCCACCTGATGGGCCGCTGACGCCGAGAGGCCCGCCGGCACGGTCAGGGTCAAGTCAGCCACGATGCCCGGCCCAGCCTTGCGAGCCCGGAGCCGGTCCACGACGTATTCGGGTCCCAGCGTCTCGGAAACCGCATCCCGCAACTTCTCGACACTATCTGGGTCAAACGTCGCGTCGAGTAATTCGTTTACAGCGCCCCGGCATATGTGCACCTGTGTGAATATCAAATTTCAGGCGCCCCACGCCATCGCCGCGATGGTGGCTTCGCAACTGCATCTGCTCGATGGCGTGGAGGTTCACGACGAAGTTCTCCGCAATAGTTCTCAGCATAACCTAACTCACTGGTTGATTTCCACACATATCACTACGCCCTGGTGCGCGACGACGGCCGCGACGCCCGCGGCGGCGAGGGGGTCCAACCACGGGACCCCGAGCGCGTAGGTGCCGACGATGCCGCCCAAGGCCGCGACCGACGCATAGGCATCGCTGCGATGATGGTGGGCGTTCGCCACGATGGCGTCGCTGCGGCCCCGCTCGCCGGCCTTGAGCGTGGCGCGATAGAGCCACTCCTTGCCGGCGATGGACAGCGCGGCGACGCCGGCGCACGCGGCCATCGCGGGCAGCGTCATCACCTCGACGGGTGCCGCCGTGGCCATGGTGGCCGTGTTCGCCGCCGCGGCCGCGCCGGTCGCGACGAGCGCGCCGCCGACGACGAGCGAGCCTCCCGCCTCGAACTTGCCGTGGCCGTAGGGATGGTCGTCGTCGGGCGGCGCTCGTGCCGCGGCGTACGCGCCGTAGCTCACCGCGCCCACCAAGAGGTCCGCGAGGCTGTGCGCGCCGTCGGCCACCAAGGCGGGCGAACCGCACACGGTGCCGCACCCTAGTTTAGTAATGCCGAAGCCGATGTCCGCCAGGATGCCTGTGGCAGAGATGCGCTGCACGTCTGCCTCGGTCGAGAGATAGGCGCGGCGAGGTATAACCGCTGCAGCGGTCCGCCCCGCATCGATGCGCAGCCACCGCAAGAGCGCAGCCGACCGCATCGATGCGTTCTAGGCTTCTCGCAGCTATGTGAGCCTTCCAAAACTGCTCCTGGACGACAGCACCTAGGCCTAAAGCCCCTCACACGCTGCGTTTTAGCCAGCTTTTTAGCCAGCTTATGTTTTGGCTTTTTGCGCGGGTTTTACGTACGGGTTTCGTCACTTAAAAAATCGGGAGCTCGTCGCCTTAGAACTCATAGCTTGAAAGCAGCCTACAATTACTGGTGCATTGGGGCTGCCTACCAGTACATAGCTGCTCCAGACGGGCAGTCGGGCTGCCACGACACCTTGGGGCTGCCGCAAAAACGAATGGAGCCGCGCCGCCTTCGCCGCGGTGCCGCCTTCGCCGCAGGCCTCGCCGTCGGCGTCGTCCTGGTGCACCTGAAGCCGTCGCCGCCGGCACCGAGACGACGCCTCGCCGCGCCGCCATTAAAATGCCTGCCGCGGGACCGGGGTACGTGGCGCGCCGCGGAATTCCTGGACCGGCACCGCGCGCATGCGGCGCTGTTCGGGGCGCGGAGCCCCTGGACGCGGCCCGGTATTGGATCGGTGCTCCTGCAGCACAAGAGTCCGCCACAGACGACGCGCGCGCACCGGCGCCTCCTGAACGGCACGCGGCGTCTGACGGAAGCGGGGGTGTACCCTTCGCACTGCGCGGAGGTCGACGCGGTCATTGTGGGCGGTGCCCACGCGCCGGGCCGGTGTCTCCTCCTGGCGGAGACGAACTCCAAGGCGTTGCCGTACCACGTGCTCTCGTACAAGCGGCAGGGCGCCACGTGGCAACTGCAGGCGCATGGCGACGGGAAGGCGCCGCTGCCGGGCCCGGACGCGCGGGGACGGGCCCGGGCGCGGCGGCTCGCCTTCGACCGCGGCTTTGATCAAATGGCCAAGGAGTTGAAAGTGGTGCTGCAACGCGTTGCCTTGCCCTCGAAGAGCGGCCACCACCGCCGCTTCTCGCCGCGCGGGCAGGGCCGCGTGCTGCTGACCATCGCGGACGCGCGGACCGTGGACTTGGCGCTCAATTTTGTCGCGTCCGCGCGGAAGCTCCGAGCAGAAACAGGTTTATTAGTGGTCGCGGCCGACGTCATCGCAGAAACGATCCTGAAACCTATTGTACCGACGTTTCGCCATCCCGCGCTAGGCGATGTCACGGACGGCGCCTACGGCCGCTACGGCGACCGCGCGTTCGTGGACGCCATGTGGCTGAAGACGTGTGCAGTCTATTCGGTAACGGTCCTAGGTTATGACGTTTTGTTCCAGGACACGGACGTCGTGTGGTTGAAAAACGACGTGTGGGACCTCGTGTACGCGCCATCGACGGACTCCGCGTGGATGGACGACGGCGTGCGCACGGAGCGCTTCGCGCCCTTCTTCGCCAACTCGGGCTTTTACTTATTACGGGCGACGTGGCGGTCCGAACTGTTGATGGCGCATTTATTGAACAGCTACGCTTTAATCATTTCGCGCCAAAGTCATCAAGCGGTGCTGAACCCGGCGTTGGCCGAGGCGAACGCCATGGCCGGGCTCTCCGTCAGTATTTTGGACCCGGACGTGGTGGTGAACGGCGGCGCGCGGAACAAGGTGCGGGCGGCCCGCGGTACCGTATCGGTCTTCCACGCGAACTTCACGCCCGGGACTGAGGAGAAGCGGGCGGCCCTGGTCGGGCTGGGGCTGTGGTTTTTAGCGGGGGGCTGCGACGTGCACAAGGACGCGGCGGCGTGCCTGCCGTCGGCCTAATTCTAGGATAGGTATGCACTTAGACTGTCGGCTGCTGGCCCTCGGCGGCGACCATCTCCGTGCCACCCTCGCGGTTGAAGCCGTCCTCCAGCGACTGGCGCCAGATGCGCTTGAACTGGGGCATCTCTCCCCGCTCCTCGGGCGGGAAGAACATTTGCTCCGTGGGGGGGCAGCGCGCCGCGGTCCGCGCCGTGCCAGGCGATGTTGGATTGGTGCATCTTGGTCTCCCAGCGGTCGTACGCCAGACCGCCGCCGACGACCACGAGCGTGCCGCTGAGGACGACGGTGGAGAAGTTCGGCAGGTAGGCGCGGACGCCGCCGGCGGAGGCGAACTGGCGCGCCGCACGCCGGGAGCGGGACAGGGCGAGTCTCGAGGCAATCATGATGCTTTGCGGAACCTTTTAGTGTAGCGTGCGTGTCCGCTTAACTATTCGAGATCTCTTTGCGGTTTGGTGGTCGCGCGGCTTGCGCGCGGCTTATACGACAAACAAAGGTTTCACACTAGCGGCCGTGACGCCACTGAACACTCAGGTCACAAGACACGAGTGACTTTGATTACGTGGACGTAATATGCAGCACGGGTTTCGTGGACGGGTTTCAGTCGACACCGAGCTCGTTATAACACTCGTGCCACGCTGCGCCCGTACAGCGCTCCACAGCTCGGCGGCATTGCTCAAACGATCGCTGCGACCAGTCCTCGCAGCGCGCGCGCAGAAGCAAGTTTCTCAAAGCAGCGAGCCGCCGCAACACCACTCGGTGCAGCGAGCGCATTAAGCCATGATCCCCAACCCCATGGCCCTCTTCGGCGCGGCGCCGCCGCCGGCCCCGCCGCCGACGCTGCTGGACAGTCTTCTTACGCTGGCGCCGCGCTACCGGCAGGCCGGCTGCGGCACGTCCGCGTACCCGTTCCTCGCCGCCACGATCCTCTTCACGCTCCTCATGCAAGCCTGGGAGCGGTACCTGGACTGGCGCCAGCACCGGCGCATCTCTGAACCGGGATCGCGCGTGCCGCGGGAGCTCGAAGCGTTGGTGGACGGCATGCAGACCAGCCAGGGCGAGTCGTCGCCCGCGGCGTTACTGGCCAAGCTCAAGGCCAAGGCGCCGGCCACCCGGGCCTACGCCCTGGACAAGTCGCGCTTCAAGTTTGTTTGCACGACCTATTCATTAGCGAAGGCCCTGGCGTTCGTTTTGTTAGGCGCGATGCCCTACCTCTGGGATTCCGCAGAAAGTATAGGACAGAAGTACGGCGTCGGGGGCGAGATCAAGACCAGCCTCATCTTTTATGGGTTGTGGGAGCTCGCCGACACGTTGCTCAATCTCCCCACGGCTTTATATTCGACCTTTGTGGTGGAAGCCAAGCACGGCTTCAACAAGACCACACCTTTATTATTCGTGACGGACTTAGGGAAGACCTTGGCGCTGACGGCTCTGTTAGGGGCGCCCATGCTCGCCCTCTTCATCAAGGTCATTCAGATGGCGGGGCCCCAGAACCTTGCTCTGTACGTGGGCACGTTCTTCGTGCTCGTCTCGACCTTCTTCGTCACGATCTACCCCGTCGTGATTCAACCGCTATTCAACACGTACGAGCCGCTGGAGGCGGGGCCTCTACGGACCAAAATCGAAGCGCTGGCGCAGAAGGTGCACTATCCGCTGTACAAACTTTTCAAGGTGGACGGCTCGAAGCGCAGTAGCCACTCGAACGCCTACATGTACGGCTTCTTCAAGTCGAAGCGAATCGTGCTGTTTGATACGCTCCTCAAACAATGTAGCGATGAGGAAATCGTGGCTATCTTGGCGCACGAACTCGGCCACTGGCACCACGGCCACGTGCTCCTGACGTTCGGCATTAGCCAGCTCTATATTTTTACGGCGTTCGCGTTCTTTGGGCGGTGCATGGGGTCCGTCGACATTTATAGCGCCTTCGGCTTTGCCGCGGAGGCGGGCGCCTCGAGCACGGCGGGCGCCCCCATTATTGTCGGGGTTTTGCTCTTCTTCGCGTTCCTCTGGGAGCCCGTGGACCACTTACTAAGCTTCGTGATGACGTGGAATTCGCGGCGCATGGAGTTCCAGGCGGACGCGTACGGCAGGACCCAGGGCTTCGGCGCGCCGTTGCAGCGGGGCCTGGTCAAGATCACCTTCGAGAACCTCGGCGTCCTGGACCCGGACCCCTGGTTCAGCACGTACCACCACAGCCACCCGCCGCTCGTGGAGCGGCTCCGGGGCATCGATTCGAAGAAGGCGCGGTAGTGTGTTTCCGGCGTCTGAACTTTGTTCGCTGGGGCCCGGTGACGACAACCACATTCGATTTACCAAGATCTGCTCCGATTTTACAGCTGAAGACGACAAAGGGATTTAGCCGAGGGTCCGTGTTCGGTCGCGAGAAGGAAATACGTTCGCGCGCCTTTGTTTTTACTGGTCCCCCGCGCAGGTGTGCCGCGGAGCGGGGTAATAAGTTTTATGCTAGTAGTCCCTCGAATCGGTGGCGCGTGCTGCTCAAGCGAGTCGCCCGAGAGTCCTCATGGACATCCCGCGAGCTCACGGTCCACCGTGGCTATTTGGGCGTATGACGTCACGTATCGCCGGTCGCAAGAGAACGAGAGGCCTTCCTGAACTCGCACACAGGAGACCCCTACGGCGCCGGCGCGACCGCCCCCACGCAATCTATTAAGATATTGATAATATTTTTTACCCGGTCGGCCGCCGGTGCCCCTTGGCCCGTCGCGCGGCGGCCTGCGCCCGGGCCACGCCCGCCAAGGATCCGGAAGGCAAGTACGCCGCGGTGGCGTCCAGCGGCACAACATGCGACGGGAGCGGCTGCTCGGGCCACCCGACCCGCTCCCGTCGGAACACGGCGCCCTCGCGCCAGAGCCGGTCCTCCGCCTCCACCAAAAACTGCTGCTGGGGCCCGATAACTGACCCGGGCCGGCAGATGCGCATCCAGCCGATGCACTCCCTCGCCGAGTACCCCCAATGCTTCATCATGTACGCCCCGATATTCGTGCCCGTCCGGCCCAGCCCGGCCTTGCAGTGCACGGCGATGCCGCCGCTCTCCTGCTCGCACAGAGAGAGGAACTTCTGCAGGATCGCTTCCGTTGGATTACTGCCGTCCTCGTACCAGAGGTCGACGTGGTTGATGCCGTGCTTCTTAAAGATGGTGGCGTCGTACAGCTTCTTATTGAAGCGCACGACGCACGAGATGTTGAGTCGTTTAAACAGTTTGGCATAGGCGTCCACGCTCAGGGTGAAGACGCCCGGCCTCAATTCCCTTGGGTCCGCCGTCGGCGTGCTGAAGGCGGCGAACTTGCCAGGCACGAGCCAGCACACATCGCCCTCCTCCAGCTTCTCCAGCGTCTCGTACGCGGCCACATCAAAAGTGTCATAGGCGTAATGCTTCAAGGCCTGGGCCTTGGCCACCCCTCTAACACAATCGAGGACCAGGCACTGGAAGGTGCACACCCCAAAGCCCGCGTCCCGGAACGGGTGCAGCGGCGGGTCGCAACTCAGGAAGCTTTCAAAGGCCTCCTCAGCGCTCCGTTTCAGCACGCAGACGGCCGCGCAGCAGGCCAAAAACGCGGAAATCGCGCGCTTATGGGGGTGATCCCCGCAGTAGTGCACGACCATAACGCCCCCCTCCATTAGTTCCCGCACGCGGCGGCAATGCTTTGTCACGTGGGCCAAATTAAGCGGTCCGAAGTCCGCGAAGAACTGCTCGTACACCGTGTCGTCGGTGCTGAGCATGGCGCATCCATCAAGCGTCGGCTCGCCCCGCTGTAGTATTTGTTGGGGCACGCAGTACCAGGCAAGCTTGCCCGGGACGAGGATTCTCAAGTCCGCGCCGGGGTGGCGGGCCGTGGCCATTGCTGTGGGCTGCCCGGGTCCGTGTGCGCTGGGCGGGGCAGCTTTGCATGCGGATGCGCCGGGCCGGCGAAACCCGTTTTTTAATGGATTTGAGGATTTGAGGCCTCTCGTCGCTTCGTCGCCTCGTCGCCTCGTAGATTCCTTTTATTTAATTGTTTCGATGCGCCTGGCTTCGGAGCTGACTCCTCTTGGAGTCCGCAGAATCCCACGCGCCTATTAAATAGCAAGCACATTACAAATAGGTTCACCTCAGAGTTCCCCTTCCTCGCGACTCCGGAAGGGCGACGTGTGGTGTGCGTGCGCCAGCCCCGGCGGCTCGCGGAGTTCTTTTCCTTTCCTGATCAAATGGCGGCGGTACCGCGGCGGCTCCGGGGGAAGATGATCGTCGTCCCGTTGCCGTCTCTTCGTCGGTGTAGGCTCCTCCGGTGCGATCTCCTCGTCCTCCTCTTCGCGCGCCGCGGCCGCCGCCCGCGCGTTGCGCTGGTTCGCGACCCAGTTCTGCTTACATTGGGGCGTATGGCTGCGGTCGACCTCTTCCTCGCCGCAATATAATTCGTGCATCGACCAGTACTCAACCTTGTCGTCATCGCGCATTCGCAAATGGGTCAACTCGCCGCGGTACCGCTTGCAGAGCTCAGAATCCCGCTCCTCGCACCACACGTCATGCATGTCATCGAACGTGCGCTTCTTCTCGGCGCGCTGCTCCGGCGTGGCCCGTGGATTGTAAGCGGTGGCGAAGCATGCGGCTGCCAATAGGCTGCCCACGGCCCTCATGACTGCACGCCCGTGCGACTATTTGATATAAAACCCGTAAGGTAAAACCCGCACTCAAACCACCTTTGGCCATGGCGCTTTTTGTGGTCGCGCGTGACGCAGTGCTTCATCGTGCTACCACGAATAGACGACGATCGCTGCGACCGTATAACCGCTCGACACGACCGCTACTGGGTCGTACTCTGCTCTCCCCGGCACACTGCTCTCCGGAGCGCAGACGCCGCCGCAGCGATGCGAAGAACGGCCGTCGCCGGATTCGCCACGACGGCGTTCGCGTCGAGCCTCAGCTCGCGCGGCCTGCGCGCCGCGTCCTACGTCGGCACCGCGACGCGGTCGCGCGAAGTACCGGATAAAGTGAGCCTCGCGGTCGCGCAGAACGCCCTGCTGGACGACATACTGCTGCCGCGCGTCGCAAAGGCCGCGGCGGCCGCCTCGTCAAAGGTGCGCTACGCGCCGTCGTGGCTGGGCGCGCCCGAGGCGCGCGCCGGCTTCGCGCACCTCTACAACGAGCACATCCTCGCCACTACGTCCCTGGACGCCGCCCAGGTCGCGGTCGTCGGGTCGGCCACGGCAGCAATAGATTTACTGTTGTACGTGACTTGTGAACGTGGCGATGTCGTCCTCACGCCGGCGCCCTACTACGGCTCCTACACGCGGGACGCCGAGGCGCGCGCGGAATGCCGCCTCGTGGGCTTCCCGTCGGAGCATGGCGTCCCGTCGGAAGCGCAGCTCGAGGCCGCCTGGACGGCGGACGCGCGGTGTTTGCTCCTCGCGAGCCCGCACAACCCGTGCGGGACCGTGGTCCCGGCGGAGGCCTTGCGCGTCTGCGTGCGCTGGGCGAAGCGACGGGGGCTGCAGGTCATCGTGGACGAGGTGTTCGCGCTGTCCGTCTTTGACGGTTCCTTCGTGTCGGTGCTGGACGTATTAGATAGTGATGATACGCATGTGCACGTGGTTTACTCGGCGGCCAAAGATCTGGCCCTGAGCGGCTACCGCGTGGGCGCGATCGCAACGCGCGACGCGTCCGTGCTGGACGCCGTCGCGTCGGCGGGCGCGTTCTGCGCGGCCTCGACGGTGACGCAAGCGATCGTGAGCGAGCTTTGTACGGACGACGCGTGGCTCCGCGACGAGTGGATCCCTGCGCTGCGCGGGCGGCTCGCCGCGTCGTGGGCTTCCGCGAAACGATGTTTGGAGGCGGAAGGCCTCCTGATCGTCGGCGAGCCGGCGGCGGGCCATTTCTGCCTGCTGGACCTGCGCGGAACACGGTGCGACTCTGATTCCCTCGAGGCGGCCGGCGTGGTCCTGACGCCGGGGCCGCTGATGGGCGCGCCCGAGGGCTTCTACCGGCTCTGCCACGCCGCGGAGCCGGAGGACGTCGTGGCCGAGGCGATTGCGCGGGTGGGGCGGGTGGTCCGCGGTGAGGGTAATGATTAGTTTGTTGTTTTTGAAACGTGAAACTTACGCGGGTGGCGGGAGATTAGCTGCCCCACATAACGCTGTATCCGCACTAGCCCTTCTCCAAGCCCTCGAAGAAGCGGTGGTCCCCGTACCCTGGCTGACCTTCGGCGATGGCGTCGAAGAGGCTCCCGACCGTCCAGCCGCCTTTCGGCGCCTGGAAGACCTCGCCGCTTTCGAACTTGACCTCGGCCGGAACGTGACCGACGAGGATGTCCTTGAGATCTTCCTCCTCGAGCTGCCTCGCCTCCCATACCTTCATCTGCCGCTTGTAGCGCTCCTCGGCCGCCGGCAGGCGGTCCTCATACTTCTGCTTGGCGGCGGCATCGAGCGCGTCCCAGAGCAAGCCCAGCTCATCCAAGAGATCACCCTCGTTCTTACTATTGTAGTCCCTTCTGACGAAATCATGAAAGGTCCATGAGGGATGCTCCTGCTTCAATCTGTGGCTAACGGCCACCCGGACCTCATCTTCGAACAAACACGATCCGCTGTATATGCTTGTAGGTTCGCCGGGGGCGCTCATGTAATAACCGTCGATCTTCCCGTTGTAGATCGACGCGCCGATTCCATTGAACTTGTCGAAAGCCATGCGCGGCTTTGTTTTCGCCGCGGCCGCGCTCCAAACCTTCGAGACCACGGCGCGGGCGTTTCCGGTGAAGGCGTCGCCCATGCCAAGGAAATCAAGCACTTTGGGCATGAGGTCCGCCGACTCGACCACACGAGCTTCGCCACCAGTGGCATCGACCGCGGCGCTCACTTGAGCCATTCTTTGAACTGAGCCTCCAGAGGGCGCCTCGACCCACGTCGGGCCGACGTGGCTTTTGTGAACCCGTTTTGCATGGAAACCCGAACCCGCATAAAGTTGTGGCTGCCTTGACCGAGCTCGGGATCTTGGCTTGCTCGGGTCACATCGTGCAGTTACGACAAGCAGTGGAACACGCGTCTCGTCGCGCAGCGCCACCGGCGCTCCCGCTCCTGCCAGCACCGGCGCTCCCCACGTGCCTCTCCGACGGCCTCTCCCAAGCAGCACACCGGGGGTGGATGATGGACGACTACCTCTTCGACGGCCTCGGCCCGTCGCCCGAGGCGCTCCAAGCGTGGGACGAGCGGCACGGGCGAGAGGAGGCCGCGCCCGTCGCGCCGCCGACGGTCGAGGAGCAGCTGGAGGCCGAGCGCGCTCGAAATGTCTCGTTGGAAGAGGAGCTCGCCGCGTCGCGGGCGGAGACCGGAGCCTGGATCCAGGCGACGGCGTCCCTGGCGAACGCGTTGCTCCTGAACCCGGCCTCGAACGCGGGGTATGCGTCGACGGCCAAGAACGTGCTGCGGAGCGCCCTCAGCTCCATCGGCTTCGTGACCGGGCTGAGGTACTGCGACTGCTCCTTCCCCGCGAGCGACGCGTCCAAGCCGACCATCACGCTGCGGAAGTGGTCCTCCCTCTCTGACAGCGAGTGGGACGTGAGCTGGACGCCCATCTGGACGGCGGAGGCCTGCGTGGACGGCTCCCGGGGCATCTCCTTCACGACCCTGCTCAAGGTGACGGGCATCTCACTGCACGGCCGGATCCGGCTCACCTTCGCGGCGGACGGGTCCAGCCTCGCGGTCTCGTTCCTGGAGACGCCCGCGTTCAAGTGCGACGTGGCCTGCCACGTCACGCTGGGCCAGGTGCCCCTGCCGATCCAGGCGGAGTTGGGCAGGGTGGTGCGGGACGAGGCCACGCGGTGGCTGGACCGCACGATGGTCGCGCCGAACGCCTACCGCATCGTGCTGTCCAAGCGGAAGCCCCTGTCGGAGGACGACTTGGTGCGGGCCATGGAGGCGGCCAAGATCGGCGCCGAGCGCGCGACGCTGTCCGCGTCGCGCTTCCCGTCCTCGCCGCTGCCCGACAAGCGGGGGAAGGGCGGTGTGTAATTTAATACTAATTATAATCTAGTAAACGGATCGTTCAGCCCTGCGCCGGCCCTTTCCGGTAGCAGCAGCTCGACGTCGTGACGCCGGCCGGGTTCTCGTGGACGAGCTTCGTTCCGCTGAAGTTCTCGCCGATCGAGTTGAACGACAAGAGGTAGATGAGGATGAAGATCAGGTAGGCGAGCGGCAGCACGATCGACGCCACCAAGTCCATGTACGCCGCGACGCGGCGCGCCACGACCTCGGAGCTATCCGTGAGCTCGTGCTCCGTCACGAGGTCCTCGAGTTTCACGCGGTCGGTGGCGACGTTGGCGAAGGCCTGCCGCGACAACCCGAGACGGGTACCACCCGGGCTCATTAAACCCTCGGTGGCGACCGAGTCGGCCGTCGTCATCGCCGGCAGCTCGGTCGAGGCGGCCGTCGGGACGGGGACTGGTGACGGAGGACGGCGTCGGACTGGTGGCTTCGCCCGAGTGCCGCCGCATGCCCACCATGGCGCCCATGTCCTCAAACGTCGAGCTCCCGTGGTGGCCCCGGCGCCGCAGGCCCTCGCGCCCGGCCTCCGTGTGGAAGATCACCGTCTCCGACATGCGCTTGTCCGACACGGCCGCCTGGACGCGCCTTAGTACAATCTCTGCGCGCTTCTTCCGCTCCTTGCGCGCTGCATCCCAAAAAAGTGTTTTATTTGGGCGCGATGCCACCCGTATATGCCTTTGCTTAGAGCTAGGCGACTTAGCCACCACTCGCCGGGGCAGGACCCACGTGATATTTAGTTAACATAAATAATATTACCGGAGCCGCCAGCTCGCGACCTGCTCGAAGGGCGGCACTTTCGACAGGTCCTCGCCGTGCGCCGCGACGGACGGCGGCGCCGCGCACATGTACGAGCCGATGCGGAGGATGTCCTCCTCACTCACGGCGTCCACCGCCGCCGTCATCTCCTGCAACGTCTGGCGGCGGCCGAAGGTCGCGACCTGGCGCGCGACGTCCTCGAACAGGACCAACCGACTCTCGAGCTGCGTCAGCACGTTCACCTTCAACATGTTCTTGGCCCGGTCGAGCTCGGCCCGGTCCACGGGCTGCTGGCCCAATCGTAACAAGTTGGACATCAGGACCTCCGTAAGTTGTTGCGCGTAGGGCGGCGCGCACGCCCCGACGATTCCCAAGAGCCCCTCGCGATCATGAATAGACACGAAGGCTGCACACCCTTCGACCCAGTGGTACCGGTTCAGGACCTCCCGATATAAACGGGAGTACATGCCCTTTCCCGGTCCGCCCGCGCTGAACGAGTCGCCGCCGCCTAGGAGCGTCTGGAGGACGCAGACCGCGATGAGGTCCTTGGAGTGCCAGCCGCCCTCCGCCGCGCGCATGGCGCACGCGATGCGCACTTGAGGATTAGTCTCGACGGCAAAGCCGGCGGGCGTCGGCGCTTTTTCTTCGGCGAGCACGCACCCGCCCACGTAGGGGCTCTCCGTGATGGTCGGAGTCGGGGACTTGGGCGGCAGGTGCGGCTCGAAGTGCGTTTGGGCCAGATCAATCAGCTCCTCGTGGCCGACGCCGGCCCCCGCCAGCACCAAAGCCTCCGGCCGCGCGACGAGGGCCCGGTAGTCCGCCAGCGTTTTTGACGATAGCGCATTCAAGGACGCCGGCGGGCACAAGAGCGGCGCGCCGAGGGGACTGGTGCCGTAAGCGGCCGCGTGGATGTTCTCCCGCACGCGCGCGTCCTGCGTCGCGTCCAGAAAGGCGAGCTCCATGCCCTGCCTTACTTCCTCCATGGCGCCCGGGGCGTCCAGGTCGGGCCCCAGCAAACAGGCCTCCGCTAAAAGTTCTGCGGCCGGGCCGAGCTGGTCCCGCAGCGCGTCCACGCAGTACAGGGTCTGCTCGCGCTGCGCGTTCGCGTGCAGGTAGGCGCCGCAGGCCTCCGCTCGCTTTAAAACGTCGGCCGTGGAGGAATTCCGCGTGCCGCGCCACGCGCAGACCTCCGCCAAAGCTGCCCCGCCGACCGTGCCGAGATGCGCTTGCTCGTCCGCCGAGCCGCCGGAGATCACCACGCCGATCGCCGACATGTACGTGTGCGTCTCCTGCGACACGACCCGCAGCCCGCTCGGCAGCGTCGTGAGCTGAGTTGTGGGCGCCGTGTCCGGGAACGGCGGCGCCGTCTGCCAATCGCCCCGCGGGAAGGGCGGCACCATGGCGTAATCAGCCGGCATGCCGGACGTGCGCCGGCGCGCCGTGGCGCGGCGCAGGAGGGAGGCGCGCATCGTTGTGATTGCGCGCGGTGCTGGTGCTGGTGCAAAGAGATGTGCGATATCGAAGCGCGTTGGAGTAGCACTCCACAGCGTTGCACGCGGCACGGTAGAAGTGCGATGCGGCAGCGCTAGCGGCAAGCTGGAAGCGAATCGCGGGTTCATAAAACCCGTACTCGTGCGGGTCTATAATAGCGTAAAAGGTTGCCCTGCTCTCACAGCGCGTCCTGCCGCGCCGCGCCCTTTTGGCCGTTCTGTACTAGTTCCAGACGTGAACACCCGCTGCTTAAGAAGAGCCGCGTCCCCGGCTAGCGCTCAGAGGCCGCAACACCGCCAAGGCACAGCGCACGTTCTCCCCCGCGCACCGCCGCACCGCCGCGCGTTCTCTCGCGCTGGGACGGCCCCGTGTCGCTAACAACACGCCCCGGACAACACCGCTGCGCGCGACGACGTCGCGGCGGCCCGAGAAGACCGCACCGCGCGCCACGATGCCGCTCCTCCGCAACTACAGCGACAACTATTTGAGCGGCATGGACCCGAACCCCAAGCACAACGTGGCCGTCGAGTGCTTCAGCATCGACACGACGCGCTTCGCGACCATCTACGTTATGTTGGTCCTCATCGTCTTCTTCGCGATCAGCGGGAGCGGCTACACGAGCGCCCAGTCCCTCTCCGCGACGCACATCGCGCACGCCTTGGTGACCTTTGTGTTCTTCCACTGGGCCAAGGGCTCGCCGGACACGCACGCCCAGGGCGAGTACGACGACATGACCGTCTGGGAGCAGCTGGACGGCGGCGCCTCGTGGTCCGCCACGAAGAAGGTCTTCCTCATCGTGCCCACATTAGTGTTGCTCGCCCAGCTGAACGCGGCGGACTTCTCCCAGAGGGCCTTGGCGCTGCACGTGCCGATCTATGCCCTACTGTGCATCCTGCCCAAGCTGCCGGGCATGCACAAGGTCCGCATCCTGGGCATCAACCGCACGGTCGGCTTCGACTCCTTCGACGACGAGACGAAGGACGAGAAGAAGCGGGCGTGAGTTCCCTTCCCCTCCCCTGTAACTAGTGGTTTCTATACCTTACGGCGGCGGCACCTCGAACCCGTCCGGGACCTCGACGCCGAGGACCTCCGCCGCGCCGGCGGCCCCGCGGACGCCGTTCACGATCGGTCCACCGTCCGCCTTCGGCCCGGCGCCGTCGACGCGCACGTTGGGGCCCATGGTGCACTCGTCGAAGCAGCCGTGCTCCGTGTGCGACATGTCCGCCGCGAGGACTTCGACGTCGTCCGGCGCCAATGCCTCGAAGATCCGCAGAAGCTTCAATGAACCTTTCTTTTTGCAGTGCTTCTTGGTACAGACCTCGACGCGGGCCACCGCCCTGGCGACGACGCGCCGTCGCGCCGGTAGTCTGGTCTGAGGTTGGAGGGCGCTACCTAAGGCTGTAAGCAGCGACATGAGAATCAACGCCTGCAGCGGAGCAGGCAAGACTAGCCACAAGAATATCATGGTAGCAGTATTGCACTCCAGGCTCAATCTCTCCAAACACAGCAAAGCTTGCGCTGGTGCAATTATTGCTTGAGATGTGAAAGATTGGACGTCGTAAGCGACCTCTACACACCGCGGAAGGTCGTCTGTTGCCCGCGGTAGCCAGCGCGCAGCGTCTGACCGCAGATTTTCATTTTTAGCATCAGAGAAAACATGCGGGTGCATGGCGCTTCTGAAGCACGCGGCCCTGCGCCCGCCGCCGGTAAATGGGCGTCGCGATGCGTCTCCCGGGCCCCGCCGCCCACTGGCCCCAGCACCATAACAAAAAAAGCACACATGTAGTTTTACTCGAACCACCGCCCCTCCCCCTCGACGACGGCCTTCTTCAGCGACGCCAGGTAGTCCCCCGCCGGCGCCTTGTACGCGTACTCGACATCCGCGGAGCCCTCGTCCTTCCGCGAGGGGAGGGCCTTCTTCCTCCGCTTTTTTTTATCCCGCTTGCGCTCGGCCGCGTCGAAGACCTGGTCCACCGCCCGGTCGTCCGACTGCTGCTGTTTTAACAACGGGTCGATCGGTCGCGCAGGTTTCTTCGCCTTCGCCGGTTGTTCAACGGTGCGCGTCCGCTTCTTCTCCGCGCGGTTCGCGAGGCGCTTCTTGAGGCGCCGCTCCTGGCGCGACGGGCCGTCCATGGGCGCCTCCGCCTTCGCCCGGGCCTCGTCCAGCGTTTTTTGCCGGGACGTTACTTTCCTATGATCTTCGACGACAAAGGCGACGATGGGCCGCGGGACTTCATCGGACGCCTTCTTCCCGCGCGGCAGGCAGTACGTGGATAACTCCGGGTTGTTGTTCGCGAAGCGTAGGACGCGCAAGGCACACGCATGACTGCCAAACTCCATGAACGCGAAGCCCTTGGACCGGCCCGGCTTGGCCTTTTTGCCCGGAAGAGCCTCCACCTTGTCCCGGGCGACGTGCACGGCCCCCACTTCAGTGGAAGCGACGCCGCTCGCTTCTACCAACTTCCTTAGTATCGTGGCGTCCACGTGCGGGCCCAGGTTCCTTATAGACAACCGTTGAGGGTTCACGTGGAAGAGCGGGTTCCGCAATTTGGTCGACGCCTCCTGGCGCGCCCTTTCTCTCATTTTGAGATCGTTCTCTGGCAATCCAACAGCCGCCGCGTCGCCCGGCTGGATCAGGCCCTCCGACGCGAGCGCGACGTGCCGCCGGTCGCCGCCGACCGCGGCGTGCTCCAGCTTGCGCTTCTTGGCCGGCCCGACCTCGTCCCTCAACTTGGACGCCGTCGTCTGGTCCACGGCGAGCGCCACGAGGAGCGGCCGCGACTCGAGCGCCCACGCTTCTTGTGTCGCGTTCGTCGCGCTGTCCTGGCTCGCGTACCGCACGAAGCACGACCCCTTGCCCAGGCCCGTGGCCCGGTCCCGCACCACGTGGACACTTTCTACGATACCGCATCTCGCGAACAGCTTGGCCAGTTCCCCGCGCGCCGCGCCGAAGGGCACGTTCCGGACAAACAGCGTGCGGCCCTCGGCCACGTCGTCCGGCTTTTCTTTGGGTCCGTCCTCCTCGCTCTCGTCCATCGCGGCGTTCCGGGCCTCCTCCATTGCGGCCTCCGCCGGCGTGCGGCCGCCGTTTTGTTGTCTAGCCTCCTCGTCGTCATCCTCGGCCTCCTCCTCGTCTTCCTCGGCCTCGGACGCCTCCTCGCCGTCGCTGGAGGAGCCGTCCTCCTCGCCGTCGCTCGCCTCGTCCCCATCCGCGGGCGCCGGCTCCACGACAATATGCGCGTTTGCGCTCCGCGGCGTCGCGGCGTCGACGGCCACGGTCCGCCCGCGCACGGCGAAGGTGCCCGACGCCGCGGCCTTCAGAGCACTTTTGGCGTCCGCCTCGCAGTAAAACTCCACGAAGCCGAAGCCGCGCGACTTGGCGCCGACGCGCGGCACGCGCGCTTCCCTTAACGGGCCGTGTTTAGCAAAGGCGTCTTGTAAATCCCCCTCCGCCGCCAGGAAATGTAAGTTGCGCACGACGAGGCGCCCGCGCTGCTCCAACGAGCGGTCCAGGTGCGCGTCGAGGCGGCAGGCCAGCGTCGCCCCCTTGAAGGTGGCCCCGTGCAGCTTCGTCACCGCGCGGCTGGCGAGCTGGAGGCTCGTGAACGTCGCGACGGCACTAGATCCGCGCGGCCGCGCCGTCTCGCCGGCGACGTCCCCTCTCTTCACTTTTTCAAAGCCCTCGAGCTTGCGTAATCGCTTGTAGACAGCCTTGTCCGAGGCCTCCGCCGGGATGCCGAAGACGCGGGTGGAGCGGCCGCGGACCGCGCGCGCGGACTCGGTCTTTTCTGCAGTTGGGGCCGCCGCGACGGCGCGCTTCTTCTCGGTTGGGGCCGCCGTCTCGGTGATCGTCGGGGCCGCCGCGACCGGCGCGGCCGGCGACGAACCATCAGCGGCGGCGTGCGAGAAGCGGCACGCGGCGCCGCGCTTGCACAGGCCCTTCTGGAAGTCCCAGCACGTGTTGTCGCCGCCGTCGGCGCCCTCGCGGGGCCGCGACCCCCCCGTCGGCACGTCCGGCGCGGCGCTCGGGTGCTTCGCCCCCTTGTCCCTTGCTAAAGCGACGTTGATCACCTGGCCGTCGACCTCCAGCCCCTCGCGGCCGGCCGCCACGGCCTTCTTGGCGTCGGCGGCGGCCGCGAAGCGCACGAAGCCAAAGCCGCGCCCGCGGATCACGTCGACGCGCTTGACGGGGCCGTACTCGGCCAGGGCCGCGGCGACGGACGCGTGCGTCGCGGCCTCGCCCAGGTTGCGGATGATGACCGTGGCCTGCTGCGCCATACTTTGTGCTGCTTGCTGCCCTACTTTTTGCGTGTTGTGGGTGCGCGCTGCGAGTGTCGCCGCACACGCCTCTTATATGGATATCAGTGCTACAAATGGGTGCCTTGCTGTCCACGTACTACGATCACTCGCAGTACTACACTATGGAGAGCGTTTTTTACATCGCCTAAACCCGCGCGTTATTGTCAGCGACCAGCTTTCCGGGGCCACAGCCTAGAACCTCATCAATACTAATCCGGCGGACGACACGCAGCGGGAGACTCCTCGGTTAGACCCGCAAGTACGAGATTTGCAGCTAAGGTTGGGCAGCCAAATTCGAAACGATGGCAGCCCGCCCGGCGCCCAAGGCGGCCAAGGCCCCAAAACAGACGACCCGCAAGCGCCGCAGCACCGATGCCCCGCCGCCGACGCCGGAGAACACCCCGCTGCTCGCGGAGCTGCGCGAGACGACAACACAACGCCTCGCCGCGCTCCTCACGCAGAACACAGGATTACTGGGCGACCTCGGCCGACTCTCCACCAATGGTGTGGACACGGGCACCGTGTTTGGAAAAGCGCTGAAACGCGCCCGGGGCGAAAGTGGGACCGTCCCGCCGCCGCCGCCGCCACCGGAGAAGCGCCTCAAGCCCCAACCGTGCGCGGCCTCGCTCCACACTTGTTGTATTGTGGACGGCGCAGCTCATGTATTTGGGTTCGAGCCGTGCGGGGGCGACTGGCGGAGCGCGGGCCCGCCGCATAGGCCCTGTCAACTACCTAAGACGGGCGCCTCCAGGGACGTCGCCGTGGCGTGCGGCTGGGGCTTCACCGTCATCGTCGACGCGCACGGTAGTGTGCGGGCCGGCGGGCGGTTACCTGGTCTCGCGCCGGGTCCTTCATTGAGACCACTCCTCCCGAAGGTGCGCATTCTAGCCATCTCCGCGGGCGCCTCGCATCTTCTATTAGTGGACGACAAGGGCCGCTGCTGGTCCGGCGGCGACGCGGCCGACTGGCGGCTCGGGCGCGCCGGTTCACCGGAGCCGGCGCTTATTGAGGGGCTCTCTCATATCAAGGGCGTCGCGGCCGGCGCCTGCCACTCGCTCGCCTTCACAGCCAAAGGCGCCTTATATGCCTGGGGCCTGGCCCACGACGGCCGGCTCGGAATTACTACCGAGAAGGACTGGGAGCCGCCGACGCGCGTGGATCTCTCAAACGTCGTCGACGCCTCCGCGGGCAAGTACCACTCGCTCGTCGTTGCGGCGGAGGGCGTCTTCGCCTTCGGCGACAACAGTTACGGCCAGCTGGGGCTGGGGCACACCGACGACGCGTGGGCTCCTGAGAAAGTCTCGCTGCCATCCCAGGCCGTGTGCGTCGCCGCCGGCGCGTCGCACTCCCTCGTTCTGCTGGCGGACGGCGACGTCCTGGGATTTGGGTCCGACGCGCAGGGCCAGCTCGGCGGGGCGCGCGTGGACGACGACGACGAGAGCGATAGCGACACCGACAGCACGTCGTCCTCCTCCTCGTCCTCCCCGGCGGACGACGAGGTCTGGACGCCCGCGCGTGTCCCAGGTTTATGCGGTGTGAACGTCGTGGCGCTCGCGGCGGGCGGCGCCGCCCAGAGCGACGCGGGCCACACCGTCGCTGTCACGGCGGCCGGCGCGGTGCTCTGCCTCGGCGCCGGGGGCCTGGGGCAGCTCGGCGCCGGCGTGGATTCGTCAGCGACGCCGCTGCCGGCGCCTGTGCGGAAAACGGCGTGGAGTTAGTAATACACTGTTTGCTAGCTAGTAATACACTGTTTCTTAACACATAGTTGAGTGATCGCGGGCGCCTCGGCGGACTGGTATTTCGGACAGCCCCTAGTAGAACAGCGTTCCGCGGTCGTTTTGGTCAAGCGAGGTGATGCCGATGAACGCCTTCTGGCACTGGCCGGCGGCCGCCGCGGGGAAGACGAAAGGCAGCCCCCCCTTCGCTCGGTCCGGGTCGCCCGGCGGCACGCATACCCCAAGCTCGAACGAGCGCACCTCGAGCGCGCCGTCGTCCGTCGGCGCGGCGTTCTCGTCGTCTGGGAAGCGCCCCGACCGGCGGTAGCCCCACGCCGCGGCCGAGAAGTTGGCCGACGAGAGCAGGAGCCGCTTGATGCAGCCCGCGTCGTCGTGCAAGACGTACAACATCAAATGCGGGGTCCACACGAATTTGTCGGCGCCCCGCTGGCCGGCGCTGTGGGGCACGCGCAGGCGCGTCAGAGCGCCGCCGTCGCACACCGTTTTGAGCCCCTCGAGGCCGCGGTCGTGCGAGGCGTGCTTCCGGCCGATATCATCCTTGGCCCGGTCCTTGAGCAGCTGCTCGTCGCCGCACTCCGGCCAGAACACATGGAATTTGCCGCTGCCGGGCGTCAGGTCGTTCTTCAGCCTTTCGAGCCGCTGCGGGCCGTACCCGGCCAAGAACCCGTTGCACGAGTGGAAGACCGACGAACAGTTCAAAGGCTTGCCGCCGCCCTCGACGCACGCCTCGGCGAAGGCCACGCGCAGCGCGTCGGCCGCGACGTTCGTGGCCCGCGAGTGCAGGCCCGGCTCCGACGCGACGAGGCGCACAGTCGCGGCGTCGGCGAGCGCGAAGTTGGCGCGCGTGCACGCCTTGACGAGATGTTCGTAGCGCCGCAGCGCGTGAGTGCGCCCCAGGCGCTTCGTCTTCGTGGCGCCATCCTTGGTCACCTCCCGCGCCAGGCCCAGCGCGAAGTCCGCGGTCGTGGGCGTCCGCGCCGAGACGAGCGCGGCCGTGTGCCGCAGCAGGGTGTCGCGGAACGGCGACGGCGCGGGGTCCTTGACCTCGGGGAAGTCGGCCCACCACAGGCCGACGCACTCGCGCCGCATCGGCAGCGCGGCGTAGGCGCACGGCCGGACGTTGCCGCTCGAGACGACGAGGCGCACCAAGAACTTGGGGCCCTCGCCGGGCACGAAGCGCCGGAAGCGCAGGAGGAAGAACTTGGAGTGGCACTGGCCCTTGCCGATCAGCTGGTCGGCGAGGAGGCCGAACTGCGCGCCGAGGACCGGCTTGCGGCGGTCGCAGGCGACGCGGTGGGCCGCCGGCACGTGGATCTCGCGGCAGGCCTCGAAGGGCCGCCCCGGGCGGTCGCCGCGCGTCGGGCGCGTACACCACCCCGGCTTCGCCACGACGCTCCCGAGCCAGCCGCCCGGGTCCGAGACCGCCTTCTTCTGCGGGACGTCGCCGGGCACCAGGCCCGTCACCTCGCCCTCCCAGTGCAGCGCGATGTAGCTAAGGTCCCGCTCCCGCCCGTCGTCGGCGCCATCCGCGCAGGCGCAGGTCTGGAGCAGGCTATGCGCGAAGCCCTTGTCGAGGTGCTCCCCTGACACGATGAGCCCGTTGTCGAAGGTGTAGCCGGCCGGCGGCGCCAGCGCGTCGGCGAGCATGCTGCCCTCCCTGCCGGGCTCCCCCTTGCCGTGCGCCGCACGCGTCTTGTGGGTGAAGCGGACCGCGCCCAAATCAGGCGGCAGGAGCGGCGCCGCCGTCCGCGTCGCGGGCGCGGTAGAAACAGCCGGCGCGTCGTCCTGCGCCGGCAGCGACCGCAGGAACTCGTAGAACTTGTCCTCGTACAGGATCTTGATGTCGGCCGGCACGGCCGCCGGCTCGTACGCCTTCTTGAGCCGGGCGTTCGTCTCCATCGCCTTGTCGCGGTCCAGGCGTTTTTGGTTCTCGGAGCGCCGCTTCTCCGTCCGTTTCGAGTTGATCGTCGAGGCCTTGCGGTACTTGTCCGACGTCTCGGGCGCCGCGCCCTTACCGTCGCGGTGGCCGCCGATGCCCTTTTCTCCCAGACCTACGATCAGCAGGGTAGTTTTCTGCGTGACGTCCGCTTGCAGCGTGGCGCCGAGCAGGGAGCAGATCTCGATGACGTCTCTGCGAGTGTCGCCTCTGCTGTCGCTGCCCAGGAACTCGAAGACGCCCGTGGCGACGACGTTCTCTTTCAGCAGGCACTTGGGCGCGCCGACGCCGCACAGGGTCGCGCGCACGTCGCCTCGCCCGCGCGCAGCGTCCAGGATGCGCATCGACCCGGCGAGCCGCGCGCGCTCCGGGCCGAGTTTTGTGAGGTGGTCCATGAGCGAGAGCGCGCCGGACTTAGCCCGGGCGTAGTCCGCGTCCACCCCCGGCAAGGCGCGCCGCACGTCGTCGGTGATGCGCACGTCGGCGGCGGGGGGCGCATTAGTGGCCACCGCCACGAAGTACCGGAGCCCGCGCGCCGTCGCCTCACACTTCTTGGCCTTGGCGAGGGCCAACTGCACGTCGAAGTCCTCGCGCCCCGAGATCACTGTTTCGAGCTGGTCGTCGAAGTCGAAGCCCGCCCCTTCCCACGCCGCTCGCGCGCCGGGTGGCTCCAGCGCGGCCCACGCGGCGATATCCGACGCTTCGGAAGTCGGCGGCGCGGGCGCGACGCCGCCGTCGTCGTCGTCGTCTAGAGTGACGACCGGCGGCGACGGCGCGCGCGCCTTGGGTGCCTTCGCCCTGGGCTCTTTTTTCGCCTTGGTAATCGGCACGCACTCGAGCGCCGGCTCTTCCTCTTCCTCTCGGCGCTCGGCGACCTCCGCCGCTCGTTTCCGCCGTCGCTGTTGCTGCGCGCGTTCGGCGTCGTCCTCGTGGACTGGCACCGGCGACGGCATCGGCGCGTCGTCATCGTCGTCTGCCGGCGCCATGGGCTCGTTGTCGTCATCTATAGTCACGACCGGCGGCGGCGCGGGCGCGGCCGTGCGCTCGGCCTGCTCGCGCCGTTCCCGCCGCGCCTCGACCCGCTCGGCGAAGGACATTGGCGCGTCCTCGTCCTCGTCCGGCTTGGGAGCCCGCGGCGCCGGCGCCGGTGGCGGCGCGGGCGCGGACAGCGGCGCCGGCACACGCGCGGCGACGAGCGCGTGCACAACGTCGCCTTTCTCGAAACAGCGCGTCAAATCGACGCCGCGCGCTGCCGCCAGCGCCTTGAGCACCTTGATGCTCTGACCCCGGAGCTGGTCGGCCGTCGCATACGCGCGCTCCACGATCTTCCGCTTCACGCGCTTGACCGGGGGCGCCGGCGCCGCGCGCTTCTCCGTCTTCGGCGGCGGCTTCTTCTTGCGCGGCGGCGGGCGCGGCGACGCCGCGGCGTCGTCGTCGCTGTCCTCGACGCGCTGCGAGTCCGAATAACGCGCCGTGGGCTTGCGCTCCCGCTTCTTCGACGTGACTCCGTGGGCGTCGCCGGGTCCCGAGCCTAGCGAGCTGCGCAGGGCTTTCGGAATTTTCATGTTCACGTCAGTGTCTGCGCTCGACTGCGTCGCGGGTGGCGGCGCATTGGTGGGACTCTCGGCGTTACTGCTGTCGGTCTCCATCCATGCCGGCGTAGCGCTCATTTGTGCAACGTCGCGTCCTCGCCGCCCGCCTCTGTGTAAATTCTGCTCTCTGAGAGGCTCCTCAGCGCTGCTCTGTTCTAGGAGCAACAGATAGGAGGCACTGCTCAGTGCCTTACGAGTATGTGTACGATGCGTATGAGACGCGAGCTCTGCAGCTGGTCTCGTACGCAAGCTCGCTAGCGTAAGAGCAGGTCACACTCGCGCGCGCACGGGTTTTACTGTGCGGGTTTCGCGTGGGATTGTAAAGAGACTAGTCATGCCGGCATCATTACTACCTCTCGTCGCATCTGCAATTCCCCA
>Ga0302122_10000093_pt1 | contig 44732 bp, 10 predicted proteins | sample CB21_SCM_MG_FD_203115 | JGI IMG/M metagenome (GOLD analysis project Ga0302122, IMG submission 203115) | Marine microbial communities from Western Arctic Ocean, Canada - CB21_SCM | ecosystem: Environmental > Aquatic > Marine > Oceanic | place: Canada: Western Arctic Ocean | collected 2017-09-28 | reverse complement strand
GGACCTGCGCGTCGTCTGTCCGGCGGCGCCGGAGAAAAAGGAAGATAAGAAAGATGTTGATGACAACGCGACGGTCATCACCGCCGGTGCGGTGCTCCTGTTGGTTCTTCTCGCCTTTTGCGCCTCGCAACGGCGGTGGTGGGGCCCGAAGTTGCCGGAGCCCGAGCCGCCGGAGGCCTGGGCGGTGGACCCCGAAGCGGGCGTGCGTGAAAAAACGGATACGAACCACGACTTGGAACGTGAAAACGAAGCACTCAAATCGACGATTCACAAACTGAACGACGAACTCGCGAAAGCCGCGACGATTCACAAACTGAACGACGAACTCGCGAAAGCCGCGGCCCCGGAGGAGGTCGAGGGTGTCGTCGTCGCGCGGGAAGCCGAGGCAAGGACCGAGGAGACACGCGACGCGGCAACGAATACGCCCGCACCGGGCGGCCCCGCTGACCTTGCAATGGAACAAAATTTTGTTGGTTCTATCATCGGTTCTGGGTCGGGTTCAGACTCGGGGTCTGGTTCCGGTTCCGCCGCTGGTTCTGACGTAAGAAGAGAAGATATCACTCGACCCCCGTGGCCAGATTATCACTCAAAGAAAACCCCGGGCGCAATGGAGGCTGGCATCGCTGATGCAAGCGACGCGAGCGACGCGAGCGACGCAAGCGATGCAGACCAAAACGAAACTCCGAGAACTCCGACAAAATCTACGGAAAAAAGACTATTACTCGAATACAAAAAATTAAAAGAGACCCAGCGACAGAAGCGATATAAGGACAAAAAAGAAGAGGAACACGAAGAGGAACAGATGGACCGTGCCCTCTCTTATGACGACGTCGTCACCGGACGCAGGGACCGCAAGGGTGAAACATGCATGCCTAGTTAATTTAATTCAATCTAAACTACATAATAAAAATCATACGTATCACGTCGACTGGATATGTTAAAAGGCCTCCTCCCTGCCGTGCGCGGCGAATTTCCCCCCCGCCCAGTCGCGCTGCTTAAGACTAATACGTTCGTAGTCGTCGGGCACACGCTCGCACGGTTCTTGCAGATTCGAGGGTCGGGGGGTGTGAGCGCAGCCTAGCAGACGTCGCGTCGATGGCGTGGAGGTCGACGCGATCGCGATTACACTAATCCTAATCCTGATATACGGGTTTCGCCGGGGCACGGCATCTCGTTTGCCCAACTCTGCATGAACGCGGCCTGTGGGCTAATCTGCAACAAATCTTTTTATCGCAAAGCCGACTTCGCAGCGGCAACGCAACAGCGGCACGCATAACACAGCTATAACAGGTGCCGCACGAATAGCACTCACACTATAACGCAGCCAGCAAGACACTCGGTATGCGCAGAGCATCAAAGCCGCGATCACAAGCTCCACGCATGCGCGCCGCCAGCGGCCTGGCCTCCGGCCCCACGGCTTTCCTCTACGTGCGCGACGCCGCGCTGCAGGAGCCCACGCAAAAGATGGAGCCCCAGAGCAGCCCCACCGCCGTGGCGGAGGAGAGCGCGACCGTCAAAGTGTTTGTGCACGACTCGACCTTCTCGAGCGAGGAACTATTGGTGAGCCCCATTGCGTTTCCGGACGTGCAGGATCAGAGCGTCGTCTTCGTCGACTTTTCGACGCGGGACGACAAGAAGGCGCGCGTGGTCCTGAAGGCGACATTGATGAAGGGGGAGGAGGAGGCTACCAAGTCCAAGCGCTTCGCCCTGTCTCTCTTGAAACCGGTGGCCGAAGCCTTCGACGTCGCCCCCTGGGCCGACGCGAGTGTGGAGCCCTGCAACGACCCCGCGAACGAGGCGGCCGCGGAGTACGTCGAGTTCATGTTCAAAGATCAATTTGTCAGCAGGGCGGACTTGTGGCGCTTCAAACGGTTAGTCATCGGGCGGACGCTGCACGTGGGGCAGCACGTGGCGGTGGGCGGCATGAGGGCTTCTACCAACGTGTTACGAGCCAAGGAGTCCTGCGGCGTGCTCGCGTCTGGCTGCGTTGTGGCCTCCACGCGCCTGACCTTCCGCACGCGCAGCTCCCGCATCTTCTGGCTCGTGCAGTTGTCCTACGAGTCCTGGGAGCCGACGGGCGGCGCGGACGGCGCGACGCACGTGGAACGGCTCGTGGACGGCTTCGCGGCGCCCCTGTTGCAGCGGTGGCGCAAGCTCGACGTGAACCATTCGCTGTCGGTGGTGTTGTTCGCGCGCGTGTCGGGCGGCGGCATCGAGAGCCACCGCGACGTGTATCGAGTGGTATTAGAGAACGAGGCCGCGAGCAAGGCCGAGCCCGCCACGCTCGTCAGCGCTCTAAAGAGGGAGCTGGTGGCCTTTGCCGCGTCATTAGCCAGTGTAGTGCCACCGGACTCACTAAAGATTTGTCGGGCGGCCGACGGCAACGTTTTAGAAGCCATCAACCTCACATTAAACGTCCTAGAGAAGCACTACATGGACCGCGACGTGCAACGGACGGGCAACTCCATCGTGTTGATCAGCGCCGGAAGTGGCGTGTTCGCGGTGGACGGTAGATTAGAACGAGTCACCAAACAAAGAATGATGGACAACGGCATCGGCATGGACATGCTCAGTTTAGCCGTGCCGCCTTTACATACCGCGCCGATCTTCATGCATAGGGGAATAAACAACACGAAGGCCACGGCGTATGAGGTGCCCCACTGGATCAACCTGAGCTTTGTCGATCCGGAGAGGGCGGCGGATGCGTTAGCCTGGGTCGCCGCGGCCGCGCCGCGACGGGCGCGGGACGGGTGGCGCATGGCCAAGCTCGACCTACTGACGAACGAGCCGGAGGAGGAGGCGCCCGCGGCCGTGGACCCGGTGGAGCAGGCGAAGGTGCGCGCTTTGGCCAGGCGGCGCCGGCGCATGCCGGACATGCTCGCGCACCTGGTCGGCGCCGAACTGGACACGTCCATGCCTCAAAAAGCGCCGCCGCGGCGCTTCCAGCAGTCCTCGGGCCGGCGGTCACCATCGGTCTCCTTCGGGTCCCCGGGCAACTTGGCGCAGTCGCTGGGCACGGAGGACGCGTCGAGTCTGGCGTCGTCGGCGGGCGCGCCCCGGCGGCCCTGGCTCCACCTCGGGAGCCCAGCCGACGCGTGCTTGAGTTGGCGCGAGAGGAACACGCCGGACGAGCCGGAGGCGACGCATTGGAGGACGCCCTCGCAAATGAGTGAAGACGAGGAGGAGGGGTTGCCGTACGCGTACGATGTGAGCGCGTCCTTCGCCGGTTCCTTGTCGACGGCCTCGAACCTGTCGAAATCGCCGCCATCGCGGAGGCTCGCCGGCTCGCAGCCGCGGCCGCGCCCCGCGCGCCGCGTCCCGCCCGTCCCGTCACCGGACCCCGCGGACCTCGCGGCCCGCTTCGACGCCCACGACATGATGGCCTACTACGCTACGGACGACGATGCATCGCACCTCAAGCCGCGCGCGACCCTCTCCGGCGAGGGCGTCTTCGGGAGCCCGCCCGAGCAAGCGGGGTCCTTCGGCGGACCCCGCCCGGTGCGGCGGCGCCGCGGCGCGTCCTTCGGCGATGCCATCGCCAAGGGCCACTCGCCGCCCCAGAACATTCCCGGCGCCGGGTTGCTGGGCGGCTCGCAGGCCATCCAGGCGGCCCGCGCCGAGGTTAAGGGACCACGGCCGCCGCCCCCGCGGCCGTTGAAGCAGCGGCGGCCCTCGGACGAGAAGGCCTCGCCGCCCCGAAACCCCTCGGCGCTGCACCACGAGCTCGCCGCCACGGAGACGCACAAGTCCCATCATAGGAAAGACCCGGACCGGCTCGTGGACGCGCCGGTGCACCTCCACTTCGTGAACCCCTTCATTCGGGAGGACGAGGTGGACGTCTTGAACCACCTCAGTCACAATCGGAGGCGGTGGTCCCACGTCTTCCCGGACGATGAGGATGAGGTGCAGCTCGTGGAGACGGGTCGCGTCCCGGGACCGAACTGGCGGTCCCTGTGCACGCCGGCGGTCTTGCCGGTGGAGACGGACGTGTTGCCGGAGGACTTCGGGCGGGCCAACGCCTTCGAGGAGTCCAACCACTCCGTGCTGTTGCCGCACGGCGCCGACCTCGCGACGGAGGTGCCCGAGACCGTGGCCCAGATGGTCGCGCAGCGCATAGCGGGCGATTATCAATTGGTGGACGACCCCCAGAGCGCGGAGACGCCCTCTTTACGGCGCTCCGCGTCCCAGTTAGGTCTGCACAAGTCCGTGGCCGCGACGATGGACCGGTCCCTGCACAACGCGCCCTTCCGGGACCTCTTCCCCCACTCGTCTCGACGAAGGTCGCGGGTTAAGTCGCAGAAGCCCCTCATGTACACGCTGTCCATGGGCCACCGCATCCAAGTGTTAGCGTACAACCGAGTGGAAAGGCGCGTCGATGTACGAGCGTACCGGTCGCGGTTCGGGAGCAACGCGGACCCGGCCAACCGCTTCGACTACCAGTACGGGCTGTGGTGCGGCGAGACGGGGACCTTCGAGACGAAAAAACAAACCTTTCTGAAGTATCCCGCCCCGGAGACGAACTGGAATACCCTAGATCAAGTTTTAGCTGGGTACTTACCACCGTCCGTGACGCACTCCACGGTCAAGCTGCGCAGAGTTCAATTAGAAATAGTGCCGCCCCGACTCCAGGACGATTTGGAAGGGGACGACTACGCCTCGCGCTTCGCCAAGTTCGAGCAGTTCTTGAACGCGAAGCGCCGGGCGGGCGAGGCGCCCTTAGATGTCGGACGGGTCGAGGGCGACGCCTTGTATCGGCGGCCGCGCTTATTAGCGCTGGGCTTAGAATCGGACGGCGGCTGGCGCGACGAGTGGTTGGCGCTGGAGTGCGATAGTGTCGTGGCCCGGGACCGGTGCTACCGGTTGGCTTTGCATTGGTTATTGTGTTCGGGCCACGTCGTGGGCGACTTTTTGCAGGCCGTGCGTAGAAGAGCGACGCAGCTGCGCTTGACCTTAGTGCAAGTGCCGGAGTACACCGTCCGGGTCAATATTCATCCCTTCATCGCACATGTGCCAGTATTAAAGGGCGCCCTGAGGAGCACAAAAGTGTCGGCGGCGGTGGAGCGCGCCTTGACCGCCCGCTTAGATTTCGTGCGCGACTCGGCGTCGGCCGTGGCGGCGTCGTCGGCGTCGCAGCACAAGCGCGGCGGCTCACCGCCCGTAGCGACGCGGCAGTACGTCCACCGGGGTGGCGCGGCCTTCGTGCGCGCGGACGACGGCGGCGGGTTATTATGGATCCGGAACCGCCTGAGAAGAGAGGCGGGCCCCTCCGCGGCGCTCCTGGCCTCGCTGCGGGCCCACGCCGCCGTGCTGCGGGCGCTCGTGGCCGTGGTGGACACGATGGGGCCCCTCAGGGAGAAGGCCTCCGCGGTCGTCGACCGCGTGGCGGACTTCCTCGTGGCCGTCCCGGACGAGGACGCGCCCATGCCGAGCAACCGCCTCGCCACGGACGCGCCGCTGCGCTCCGACAGCGTGCGGTCCCTCCAGGTCCAGACGCCGGCGAAGGACGGGTCGCGGCCCCCGACGCCCGTGCCGCCCTCCACGGGCGGGTCGCCGGTCGGCGTCGGAAGCGTCCGGATGCCGGGGTCCCCCGCGGGCCCGGGCGTGGGCTTTTCACCGAATTTGGGGCGGAAGTTGCCGAAGCCCTCGGGGCGGAAGCTGGACTTGTTGTAAATTTATTGTACATTATGCACTCCCCGTTTCGCGGGCGGCGAGTTTTCCTCGCGTCTCTCCAAGGGCCCGCGCGATCCTCACTACGGTCGGGTGCGAATTACCGAACACGCGCCGCGCGGTCCGTTCCGTCTCCGCGAGTGTCGTCACGGCCTCGTGGAGATCTTCGAGCGTGGCGCAGTCGTCCTTGTAGAGCGTCTCCACCTCATCGTGAGCGTGATTCTATCATTCTTCCCGAGAACGCGTCGCGCTATGGGTATCATTTTGCGCATTAGAGACTTAACTTCTTCGAAGCGTTTTAGTTCTGTTAGCAATGACGCGAAAGTTGTTGGCTTCTATCAGCGTGGCTCTATGTTCCTTTCAATTGAGCTTCAGATTTCCAGAGTATACGTCTCGGCGGATAAGGAGGGACTTCTCAACCTGTCCAAGCTGTTGATACGTACTCGCAAGACTGCCCTGCGTGATAAGTATGTCGCGTTCTGGTGCGCCAAGGCGCCGCTCCATAGACAGCTCAGCCTCTTTCACGTTCAATGCGTCCTCGTTGTGATATACACCAGATAGGCCGTTTCCGAGCTGATTAATTGCCAAGCGGCGAGGTCCGTTCTCCTCCGGTCGCCCCACGTACGTCTTCCAGCACGCCCACCCGAGCGCACATTTCACGACGCCGTAGTGCAATTGCTCGTACAGGCTACACGTGTGCCACTGCGAAAACCTCGCATTCTTTACCTTGTCGTCCAAATTAGTCTCCTCGACCTCCGCGACCAGAATCTTCGCCTGCTCCGCCAAGCATGACATGTGCGCGAACCCCGCCGTCCCGCGGCACGCGCATTCACGCACGAGGCCCTCCTTCGTTTTCCAATGGACGGCCTCGGTGCAGATGTAGCACGTCTGGCCCTTCGTGTCGTCCGCGCATTTCTCGACCGCGACCGTGACGGCCGCCTTATATTTGTTGTCGGCGTGATACTGTTCCGCGTTGCCGCCGCGGTGAATCTTCTTGCAGATCTGCTTGTGCCCGCGGCGCCAGTGGTCGTGTTGGCATGTGGAATTGCAGTATCTCGTTTTGCACCGCACGCACCGCGGGGCGCCACACCTTGAGCGTGTTGTCGAATGACCCAGACACGACGCGCCGCCCGTCCGGAAACACCGCAACGCCATAGACCTACAACGAACACAGATCACAAAAGTAGTACACAAAGCGGACGCCGCGCGCCGCACGGATTTCGAGTGCCTTTGCAGCGTCCGCAGCTCGGCGAGCTTGGACGGATCGAGTTCGAAAAACGGCATGAACCGCAGGTCCCCGCGCGACGCCGTCGAAACCGCGCTCGCGTCCCAGATCGACAGGGTCCCGCGCGGCGTCCTTGGCACGACGCGTTCGAAGAATAGCTCGAGCTGGTGCGAGATGTCATCGAGGTCGCCCGCCGTAAAGATATTAGTCGGGGCAATGCTCGCCGCACCGCAGCAGAGATTGTCCATTGGTGGCGCTGGGGGCTGCCCTCTGCGAGCAGCCGAGGGAGGGCTCTCCTCCTCGAGAGGGCTGCCTGTTTGAGCAGCTGTTCTCAGGTTTAAACGCAAAACGCGCAGCGCACATCTCCCACAAAAACACGCACACGTATCGTACACGAGTGACTCCCCCCCCGGGCCCCGCCCACTAGTACTAGCACCGTAACAAAACCCACACGAGTAACGGGCTCCGCCCACTAACCATAGCCCCGTATCAGAAAAGACAAGCCGCGCCTCTACTGGCTACTTAAAGTTAAAGTTACTTAGTAGACACACAGACTTCGCACCCGCCACAGTCGGCAGCCGCGCCAGGGACCCCAGTAGGCTCTCGAGTTGCTCGCGCCGCGGCGGCGTTGCGGACCGGGACGCGTCGACGCGCCAGAGTGCCGCCGCCAGCCCGACGTCCAGCACGCGGTCGAGGTCGCCGCCGGCGAGCAAGGAAGCCACGGCCCCGGCTAGGAACGCGTCGCCGGCGCCCACGGTGTCGATGGCGCCGGCCGCCTCGAACGCCGCGCGCCGCGAGGTCGCAGCCGGCGCGAGGCCGTGCGGTATCCGCCCCAGCGTCCTCTTCAACGTTTCCGCGTCGTTGGTCGCGGCGAAGGCCCCGCGCGGCCCGAGCGTTAATAGCACGACGCCGCAGCCCCGGCCCAGCAAAGCGCGCGCGATCGCGGCGACCTCCGCCGGCGGAAGAACGTTCTCCAGGCCGTCTCCTATATCATACCGCGCCAATAATTCGCGCTTCCGTCCGACGCAGGCCGCGGCCTCGTCCAAATTACCGTGGAGGACGCCAATATTTGCGTAGGCGTCGCCGGCCCCGAGCGGCGTCGACGCGTCGTCCGTGGCCTCGTTCACGTCCAGGGCCAGACACGTGCCTTCAGCGACGCACCGGGCCGCGAAGCTTCGTAAGGGCGCGCCCCGCACGGCGGCCATGACGTGGGGGTAGCCCAGCACGACCAGGTCGTACTTTCCGCACAGCGCCGGGTCCGGCGCGAACCGGGCGTTCCACCCCTGGGCGCAGTAGACCGCCCGCTTGCCGTCCCGCTTGTAGACGGGGAGACACGCCGTCGACGTCGGGTGCCGGGCGTCCACACGCACGTGACTCGTGCCCACGTTCTTTTCGCGGAGGAAATCCAGCAGAAACGTCCCGAAGGCGTCCTTCCCCAGAGCGCAGTGCGCGTCCACGCCGTAATTCGCGAGGGCCGCGAGCGTGCTCCCGCAGTTGGCCACGGAGCCGCCCGCGGCGAGGCGCGTTGATTCGACCGCGCAGTAGCCCTCCCGGCTCTCTAGTTCATTACAGCCCTCCAATACAACGTCGACGCAGGCGTGGCCCGCGCAGAGGACCCGGGCCCTCCTTGTTTTTGCAAAAGCCTCCTCGAGCGCGGCCCTCGTGATCTTCGCCAGGTCCGCTTCGTCCGCAAAGGACGTATCCACGGTGACGCAGGGGCAGGCCGGTTGTTGCGGCAGGGCGAGCAAAATGGCCGTGTCCTGGTCGGCGCCGCGCTTCAATTGGCGGGCGCGCAGCACGTCCGGGTCCGCCACGACCCACAGCAGGGCCACTTTCGCTTCAAACCGCTGAGAAAGTGTCGCGAGGAACCCCGCGTCCCGCACGTGCGCCGTAAAGGGCGCCACGAGAACACAATCAAGGCCGCTGCGGCAGTTCTGCTCCGCGACGCGGAAGCAGGTTTCATAGGCCGCCGGCTTGACGGTAAAATTGTAGTAGGCGTCGTCCTTGGCCGCGCCCGCGGCATTTAGCGCCGCCCGGGCCAGGGGCCACTCCAGGGCGTCCTTGTCGATCAAAGCCGCCCGCATCTGAGAGGCGGCGTGGGCCGCGAGCGTGGTCTTGCCGCTCCCGGGCGGGCCGGCGACGACGAGGCACCGCGGGCGCGGGGGAGCCGGGGGCGCGCTAAGCGCCGGCGGCACCGCCGGCAGGGCGCCCAGCGGCGGCGGCGGCGGCGGGCCGGGCGGCGGCGGGGCGCGGGCAGGCCCGCCGAAGTAATACGTGCCGAGCACGCCCGCGATGCGCGCGGCGTCCTCGTCGCCGACGCCCCAGACGTCGGCCGGGTCGAGGTCCAGGAGGTCGTCCCGCGAGAGCTCTAGGGATTTGATGGCGCTCACGGCAGCCTCACTGGCGCCGGCTGTGAGGAAGGCGTCGAGGATCTCGCGCGTCGTCGGCATGGCTGCTCAGGCGCACCGCGTCGCCTCCGCAAGTCCACTACCGCCACACGCAACCTGCAGACGCAGACCACGTGCTCGCAAAACGGGTTCGTTCGGGTTTTCCCTACGGGTTTCACAATCAAGAGACGCTGCCTGATCGATAGCTTGTTCGAATTCTGCTGCGAAAATATGATCAGCAAGTAGCTCACTCTGCACATCAGCTGCACACCGCACCGATGCCTTCAGCCCACACCGCGCTCATACTGGGCACGGCCGCCGCGCTCGCCCCCGCGCCGCTCGCGCCGCTCGCGCGGGCGGGCCCCCACGGCCTGCCGCTCCTCCCGTCCGGCGAGCACCTAAATCTGGACGCGCCGGGCTGGGTGCGAAGTATCGGCACGGGCGGCCGCGTCTGGCCCGCGGCGGCGACGCTCTGCCGCTTCCTCGCGCGGACGGGCGCGGCCCGCGGGCAACGGGTCCTCGAGGTCGGCTGCGGCACCGGCGCCACGGGCCTCACGTGCGCGGCCGCGCTGAACGCGTCGTCGGTGCTGTTGACGGAGGGCGGCAGCGACGGCCTGCTCCAGTTGGCCCGGCGCAATGTGGAAACGAACCGACGGCATATACACTGCGAGGTTTCTGTAGAGCGGCATTCCTGGGGCGACGCCGTCGACGCGTCGTGGGCGCCCGAGTTAATTGTAGGCTCGGACGTGACCTACGACCGGGACGGCCACGACCGGCTCTGCGCCACGCTCCTGGCGCTGGGCGCGCCGGCCCTCCTCGCGCACCAGCACCGGCGCGTGGCCTCCTTCTTGTCGGGCGAGTCGCAGCTCGGGCACTTCCTTGAGGCGGCGGAGCGCGCTGGTTTAGATGTGGACACGGTCCACGCGGACCGGGCGAACGAGCTCGCACCCGTGTCCATCCTGCGCGTGACGCCCCGGTAGCGCCACGCCACCGAGCTCGGTGGCGTGTATACGAGTAATAACAATGTGCCTTACGAGCACTCAACTAAGGCGCCGCGCGCCGGCTCGCGACGACCGAAGACCTCATCCTCGGGTTTTTGTTGGTAGGCGCCTACTTCTTCGCCATCTTGCTCCGGGCCTGCTTGGACTTGCCCTTCTCCGGCCGCTTGCGGTTCCGCGGCTTCTTCTCGTCCCCTAGCGCCTGCAAGTTCGCCCGCGCCGTGCGGAGCCACTTGACGGCGATGGCGCGCGAGGCCGCCTCGAGCGCCACGGGGCCGAAGGCCCGGCCGAAGTCCTGGCCGTCCTCGTCGTCCGACAACTCCGTGGCCGCCTGCCGCCGCTTCCCTCCTTTTCCGAACAAGCGCTCCGCGGCCCGCCGGTGCCACCCGATCAAGATGGCCCGGGCCGCCGGGCTGAGGAACACGGGGCCCCACGCGGGGCCCTCGGGCTCGTCGTCGGACAGGTCGTCCTGCTGCCCGCCCCCGAGGCCGCCCGCGCGCTCTTCGTCGCGCTGCTTGGCGACGCACGCCATGCACGTCGTTCGATACCTCTGGCTCTTGATCCAGAACGTCTTCCAGGCCACCTGGTCGAACTCCTGGTCCGCGTTCTCCGCGTCGAACTGCGCCGCCAGCACTTCCAGCGGGATGACGCACGTGACCTGGAGCTGCCTCCGACTCAGACAGTTCTCGCACTGGGTGCCCCGCGCCTTGGAAATCAAAGGTTGCACGACCTCGCGCAGCCGCATGCGCCTTCTCGCTTGCGCGAGCCACCACCGAATAATTTGCCGGGAATTCGCTTTGAGCGCGACGGGCCCAAACTTCCGCCCGTCGTCCTCGGAGTCGGACGAGATGTCCTGGTTCAATTGGTTCAAGATGCGCGTGAACTGGTTGATCAAGTAAGGTCGCGATCTTCTCAGCGTTCTAGGTGTTAGAATAGACGGGAGTTGGTTTATCAACCACGCCCGATTGTAATTCAGGAACTTGAACCGAAACGTTTCGGAAGTGATGCGCTGGTTCATCATGAAGGCGTCGTGCGAACCACCTTTCAAGTCCTCCCAGCCGGGCACTTCAAACTCGTCCTGCTCTTGGAGAGCAGTATGCCAGGCCGTGTTCTCGTGCTTGACCCGCCACAGCTTCATGTAAATCGCCGTCTTCATGATGCCCCACTGCAGCTGCTGGCAATTGTTAAAGGCCATCGCGAAAATGAAAGGCATCATCTGATCGCCGAAAACATTATATTGCGACTGGACCATCATCTGCATCCCAAAAATGAACATCATGATGCCGTTGACATGGACGGTGAGCATCATGTAGTATTGCGAAGAGAAGCACATTTGATCCAGGGTTCGTACGGACTCGTCGATGCACTCGTCTAGACTATCTTCCAATCCTTTCCACCGCGTTTCTCGCTGTAAGAAGCGGTAGCGCGTATAAATCAAGTAATCATAGATCTTCCAGCCGTGGAAGAGCTCCAAGACACTCAACGTAAAAACATCCGCGACGAATTGAAAGGGAATCAAAATAATCGCGAACAACAAAAAGTACAGCATGTCCTTGTTCTTGATCTTGTAGAGCATGGTCATCTGCACCTCCTCTCGAAACCCGATGAGGATCAGCAACACGAAGACATTATATAAAGTAAACATGGCGCACGTGGAGTAAGCGCCGAACGCGTCCAGGATGGGCTCCACGGTTTCGCCCCCTTCGGCCACAGCACCTTCTAAGTCCCGTTTGGCGGCCTTTTGCTCCTCGGACTTCTCGGCGGCCTGTTCGGCGGAGGAGCCGACGATCCATTTTGGTAACATTTTCAAAGTCTTCGCTTTCAACTCGTTCCAGTAGTAGAAGATGCCGTCGATCATTTCGACTAGTGCCGGGTCGAAATAAACTTGCTCGCAGAGGCCCATGCCCAATTCGATAAAGTAGCCGCCCAGGAAGTCCACGAAGTCGTCACACGATAAAGTGATGACGCCGCACGTCATGTCGAAGGCCGTCATGATGGGCATCACCAACAGGGCTTCCTGGAGTTGCTCTTCGACGATGGCGCATAAGAATTGTCCTAAAGGTCTCAATCCAATAATCACGAACCAAATATACGTCCCGAAGTACTGCCAGTAGCTGAATTCCGCGACGACACAACATAATAAGCCCATGGCGAAGGACGTGAAGACCAAGTTACTTCGCTTCCACTGGTTCGGGTTCCAGATGTCCTCCTTTTCTGCGGCCGGGTCCCGCTTTCTCTGCATGTCTAGCTCTCTTTGCGAAGTACGATCGGGCAGGAACATCTGGCACCCCGCACTCCAACACCTCGAAGCGATCACGACGAAACACAGCCCCAGCCGCCCGCGCCGCGCCGCCCGTAGTTTCGGTTCGTCGATGACGGGATCCTGCCACTCGACGGGCTGGAGACCCATCATGGCGTTCGTGGCGTCCGTCTCCATGATGCCCAGGTTGCCCGACCCAATCGTGAAATGCAGGCCCATGGCCACGATCATCTCCATGGGGATGTTCTTCACCACATATTTCACCGGGTAGCCCGGGGCGAACGCGAACAACGCGTCCTCCATGGCGATGGGCTTAATGAGGATGGACATGGACATCATCGCGACAAAAATGGGCATGAAGCCGAGGAACACGCCCTGGAAGGGCGGCACACTAATGAGGACGAGCGTGGACCAGATCCGGACGCGCGGCGGGTTCTCCAGCATCGTCGTCAACCGCACCGCGGTCCACAAAATAACGCCAATCAAAACAGTAAGTACCCCCGTGAACAGGAAGATCATGACGAAGACCTTCTCCTCAAAAGCGAACCAAATGATCAAATCGATGTAGTCCAGGGGATGGTAGCTCACGTCCAACGTGTACTTGTACTGGGGCGGCGCCATCCTACTTCCGTCCTCATTGTAGTCGCCGTTCTGGACCTCCATGACGTGCAACACGGCAAAAATGATTTCCTTGTATTTCCACCGGGGCATCGTGACTTGTTTATAACCCACTTCTAATACATATCTAGATGGAAAAGGTCCACTGTCGTACCCCAGGTACCCGGGGTGCTCGCTCGAGATCTCCACCGGTATAATGGCGTCCATGTCCTGCGCTCTTACTAGGAAAATAGTACCTCCGCCAAAGTCCTCCCACTGCAAACGGTCGTTCACGCCCACTCGCTCTCTCCTTCTTCCTAGATAATCTAGGTAGGAAATAGGTTTCCTCAGGAACTGAAACAACATGGCGCCGTCGGGCTGGTTGAACCATAAAGGTAAATATCCGCCCGTGGTCACTTCTTCGTAGGCGCACGTGACTCTTCTTTCGCACCAGTCCGCTAGAGGAACCTTATCGAAGCCTAAGACAATGTCATAGATGTTCACTGATTGGATATCGTCGTAGTGCGGCAACGCCGGGAACGAGTACCGGCGCAACGGTGCGAGCTTCGGTTCCGGGTAGGCGCCCTGTCTTGCGGGCAGAGGAGGCAACTCGCATCTATCCGACTCCACTAAACTGTGGAAGATCACGTACGAGTCCCATTCTCTACAATTAGAAAAGTACGGCAAGTACGGTAAGTTGATCGGCCGCGCACTAATAACATTGATCCACTGCATCAACTCTTCGGACGTTTCCAAAGTCACGCCCAGCTTCCCGAGACCCGTATACGACTGGGATCCCAGAATTCCCGGCATGAAGAAGGTCTCGAAATACACGTCGCGCGTCGCGTCGGCCACCTTCGAAATATCTAACGGGTTTTGCATGCCCTGTTCGTACAGACCATCGCAAATACCCTCGGCACCTTCGCACCCCTGCTCATACAGGTCGAAGTCCGTATGCGTACTTTCGAACCACGCGGGATCCACGAGCAAAGAAGGCTCCAGCTCCGCCACTGACGGCACGGTCCGCTCCGACTCCCACGTGGAGTTGAACGCCACTAACACTCGTCCTCGTTCATAGTCCTTGTAGGTCGGGGGCATATTCAATGGAGGCATGGAGTCGTGCCACGCGGCGTCATCATTATAGACAATACCCATCAAATATAGTAAATCCGTGTCCCTTTCTTCAAACGAAACAAAGGGCGACATCTTCCGGCGCATCTTAATGTGGAGCGGTGTTTTGAAGAGTTCTCCCACGTCCGGACCTCTTTTGGCATTCACGTCCGTGTCATTATAATCCGTGCCACCTAAACCCGTGTAGACAAGCATGAGCGCGTTCCAGTCGATGGAGTCGAAGCGCGTGTCCTCTCGTAACGTGTTCTGCGTGTACTCGTCTAGGTGTCTCGCTCTTAGTGGTGTGAGGACTTGCACCGTAGCCGTATTTCTCAGCATGTCCACGACCGGTAGCCACATGCCGTTCAGGACGTGGATCTCGATCTTAAAGATAACGTCGTCCAACGCTAACAACGTCATGTTGAACAGGACATTTTTCGGAGTCCCGGGGTCGTCGAACCAATTACTTAGCTTGATCGGTTGGCGACAGGGATACCTCTCGCGGGGCCCGAGCAAATTACGACTCGCGTCGCACTCCTCCTCCATGCACCGCGACGGCCGCACGAAGATCGCCAATCGATAATGCTCGTCGTAGACCATTTCCGTAGGGATGTGTCTAAAATCGAAGGACAACAATGCACTTTCGAGGCCTCGTAGCGTGTACCAGCCCTCCTCTCTAGAGTGGTTCCCTTCTTCTCGTACTAAAAAGTGACTGCACCGTTTCTGGTCCATCAGCATGCTTTCAGGATCGTCGACCCACAGGTCCTGCCTTACATAGGTCAGGACGCCCCAGGTGCCCGGCACGAAGTGCTTCTGCATGTGGGTCTTCTGGTTGATGTACTTCTCGGAGGGTTCCACGATTTGCGCATACGCCGAGGTCAGATCCGAAGACCAGTGCTCCCCGTCGTTCGTGACGTCCACACTGACTTCGGCCGTCACGCACGGGTTCCACCGGTTGTAGTTCGAGTTGATCATGCGCTCCTGGTGGTCCGGCCCCCGCAGCAGCTCCTTGTACGCGTTCTCCTGCGCCAATTCGTTGGCCGTGACGTTGTAGACCAGGTCGTGGACTAACCGGAAGCCGAATTTGGCTTCCGGTTGCGACTTCAAGAGGTCGGGACACGCGATCTGATAGCACTCGTTATCTAAAGCTGCTCTCCCTGCTACTAGGGAGCAGAGCGTGCCGAACGTCGCGGATTGATCTGCACAAAACACCCGACATTCTTCTTGCGATTCCGTGCACTGCTGCAGATACGCAATACCCGTGCCCTCATAATTGGGGTCCCAGCACCTGCGCCCGGCGTCACAAAACAACTCCAGATTCGTCTCCCCCTTCTTGTTAGGTAAGGGATCGTTCTTGACCACTTCGGCCGTGTCCCTATCTCCGTACGTCCAGGGGCCGCCCACGGGCCCGCCGTTGAAGGCTGTGCCCGACGTCCCGGCCGACCCATGTGTAGGCGTCGCCACGACGTACTGGGCCGCGTCAACCTTGTCCGGGACCGGGGCTTTTAAGGGCCACGGGCCGGGTCGGAACTTGTCAAAAATACAAGAAGTTCGGAACCGTTGCGCGACTTCCGCATGGGTAGGAAAGTCCATCTTCGGGGCCTTGCAGGTCAGGCGCGTCTTTGAGACGTACGTGGCTTCGACCACGATACTTCGATCCGCCACCACCCTTAAAGGATTCCCACCATTCACCCAGTGCTCGTCGATAAATGAATATTTCTGGGGCACATACCTTCTCCCGGTCCCCGAGGCCGTGTACGGGATGTCTTGGCCGCCGAAGGCGTTCGGACTGACGCCGGGGAGCAGGTCGCAGTCGACGTTCGGATTCCCGAACTGCATATCTTGCTCCTTCGGTGAACAAATGGTCCGGGCGTGGCCGTCCTGGGAATCGGGCCGCCCGTCGGGGCACGCTTTGCTCGAGGGCCCCTGGTCCGCGTCCTGTATGGCCTCTTTCCCGTCGTTCCCCTTTTTCCACAGTTCCATGAGGGCCAAGGGGTTCTGGCGCACCTTCGTGTCGCCGCACCGCGTGGCTGTGGGTGTGCCTTCACTATTCACTTGGGCGTTGGGCACGGCGCAGATCTGGGGTTCATCTCTATTGGTGGCTACACTTCGATTGACCCGACACGCGGTGAACTTACATTGTAACAAGTCCGTGTCGAAGAAGTTCCTTCCAATCACGGTGATCTCCTCCCCGCGCGCATTGCCCGCCTGGGACAAATATTCAGGGCACGTCCGGAAGACTTCAACCGTATCGTTGATATAATTCGGGAAGGTGTAGTTCGGCTGCAAGGCGGAGAGATTTACGGGCATCACTTTCGCGACGACGTTCACTTCGCCCTCGCCGGTGCCACCGATCATCTTTTGTTCGCCACTCCCGTCTAGTATGGAATAGGTCAACTCCCGGTAGTACCGTTGCTCGTCGAACGGATCAAACTCACTTGCGAGTTTCTTGTCGCACACGTGCTGCATATCGACTAAACAGTTTGTGAGTTGACTTTGACCGTCTGCTGCGGAGGACGTCGTGAAGTACGGACACCGCACCTCCGGATGGGCGCTGTCCGCGGTCGCGGCGGGGCAGTAGTACCCCACCCGACACCGGTCGCGCTGCTTCATCTGGGCCGTCGTACCCCGTTGGCAGTAGAACCCTTCTAAGCAAGGTAATTCATATTGGAATTGCGGTAAAGTTTCCCACCCGCAGTACGTCCCGCCGGGGCACTTGTGCTTGAACATGGTGCCTCGTTCTGTTCCTACTCCACAAGAATGCCCTTCCGGACACCGGTCGGACGCGGTCAAGTTGAACATGCCCTGGTCGCCGCAGACCCGGCCCTCGGGACACGGTAAGCATGAGGAAATATCTGTTGAACCGTTGACCGTGTTGTAGGTGCCCGGCGGGCACAGGCGACACGTCACGGAATCGGCCAAGGACCGATACGTCCCCGCTTCACAAATCTTCGGTTCGTAGGTGCCGTAGCCCTGGCACGAGTAGCCCGCCGGACATACCACACACGCATGCGCGGCGGTCAAGGCGGCATACGTTCCTGGGAAACAGGTTGTAGGTGCTACTGCACCTTCAACATCTGAAAAGGAGCCGAGCGGTGCTTGGACCGGGTACGTACTCCCAGGCGGGCAGTAGTGCCCCGCGTAACACGTTTGGGAACCAATCGCTGTTGGAGAACCTTCTCTGCAAAAGGTACCTTCCGTGCACCGCTGGGGCGCGGAGATGCCGGCCGGCTCCACGGGGATCCAGGGCGTCGTCAAATTGTGCGCCACGCCGCCGAGACAAAAGGTGCCGGGCGGGCACGGCTGCGGCCGCAGGGGCGTCGGGTCCGCCGGATCCAGGGTGTGCGTGCCTTCCGCGCAGAAGTAGCCCTCGGGGCAGGTCAGCACGGGCTGGGACTGGCCCAACGCGTTGCAGACGTAGCCCGCGGGGCAACGCTCCGGGCCCGTCCGCGACCAGCCCGGGCACACGTGGCCCGTGGGGCAGAGCGTGCAGTTCGACATGCCTTCGAGCCCATTGAATGTCCCTGGAGCGCACTCTCGCGGAAACACGTTGGCTACTCCGGGACAGTGGTGGCCCCGAGGACATCGCGCCGCCATCACTGCGGTGGGGCAGAAGTGGCCGGTGGGACACGCCCCACTGCCTTCGGGCGTCGCCGACCCGGCCGGGCAGAAGTAGCCCTCGTAGCAGCGCTGGGGCGTCGAGAAATTGGAAGGTATCGGGATGGGTGAGGACGCGCCCTGCTTGCAGTAGTGGCCGATGGGGCAGGGGAAGGGCACCGGGGCGTAGACCGCCTTCTGGGACGAATAGGGCGAGGCCGACTGTTGGGACGGTGGTCGATAGCCGGCGGTGCCCGACTCATCCCATCGTGATGGCGTCCCGGTTCGCGCTTTGAACTCGGCCGAGTCCCGCCGTTGCAAGACCCACTCGTTCATTTCGGGAGAAGCGATGACAACTCCAGTTTCGTTGTCCCGGTGCCACCGCGTATCGTTATCGTAGATGCGCGGGTTGATCGTCAAAACGCCTTCTCGGCAGTAGTGGCCGGCGGGACACAACGTAGTCGCTTCCTTCGTACCCCACGTCACACACGCAAACCCGGCGCTGCACTTCCGGAACCAGGCCATGCCGTGGTCCGGACACCGCGCTCCAATGGGACAATCGACACAACTTCGCTGGGCCTGGCGCGGCTGGAAGGTGCCCGGGTCGCATAGCGTGAAGTTCGTGTTCCTGCCGGCCGGACAGTACGTGCCCGGCGGACACGGCTGGACGTGGTTCCCTTCCATGACGTAGTGGCCCCAAGGGAGGTCGTCGTCGAAGTACTCGAACTGGCCCGCCGTGGTCCCGTAGTCCAGGCCGTTGATGGTCACGCGGACACTGACGGTGTGGGGCAGCTTGGGCCCGAAGTCATACGTTTCTCTATCTATTGTAGCGTTGCCGGTCCGCAGCTCCCTCCGATCAAACGTGGTGGCGGCGGGCGTCATGTGTCTCGTTCGAGAGGCCGCTAGGGTAGAGTAGGACGGCGCCACACAAACGACGATCTTCGGCGAGACGAAGACGCCCTTGATCTTGTAGCCGTCCAGGTCGCAGCCGATGGCTGACGTGTTCTCGAAGTTCGTCCCCTCCACGAAGAGAGCGTAGCTGCCCGTCGCTAAGCCGCGGTCCGGGAAGACCTCGATCACTTTGGGCTCGTCCACGTACAGCAGTTGTATGATGTTTGAGGTATGCGCATCGCCGTGCAAACTGACGGAGAGAGGCACTAGACCCGGGTCGTGCGGCGGCGCCATGCACACGATGGACGTAGACGAGACGTATTCGGCCCTCGTTCGGAAGCGGTCGACGTCGCATTGCAGACCCACCGTTTCTCGGAACCCCGTACCTCTCACGGTTAGAGTAGTACCGCCTAGCACGCCCATGGCGATCTTGGGCCACACGCCATGTATGGTCAAGGCTGTCTCGTAGGAGAAGCGCGCGTGCGTCGCGTAGTAGTCCGCGCCGTTCAGCGAGACCTCCAGCGAGACTTCTCCTGCAATATGTGGAGGGGTCACGCAATAGGCCCGTCGTTTAGTGAGGACCGCGCCCTTGACAAAGGTGTGGCCGAAGCGGCAGTGGATGTTATCCGACAAGCGCCGGCCTCGCAGAATGACTTTCGTGCCGCCTTCGGAGGGTCCCGACGGCGGCAAGAGGCCTTCGACCTCCGGCGGCGGCTCGTACCCAAACTTTCTAGGCGCCTTGATGAAGGTGACGCCATCTAATGAAACTTGGAACGCCACCTTGGCGGGCCTGCTCGTCGCGGGCGCGACGCAAATGACTTCCCGGTCCGATTTCACGGACGCAAAAACATCGATTTCCCCGAACCGGCACGTCGCGTCGCCGGCGAAGTGCGCGCCCGTAATGGTGACGCGCGTGCCGCCTCGCACCGGTCCTGTTAAAGGCGCGAAGGACAGGATCGAAGCGTCCCGCGCGTACGTGACACGCACAAAAGTGGCGGACCAGTGCACGCCGTCCACGGACACGCGCAGATCCACGTGGGAAGGGATCCGCGGCGGCGCCTCGCACACGAGGAGCGTGGGAGACACGTACGCTGATTTAGCTTCGAGGTCCCCAAATTTGCAGACGGCCCCAGGCAGGAAGTGCTCGCCCTCGACCGTGATGGCGGCCCGCGAGTAGGACCCGAAGGTGGAAGGCGCCGCGCCCAAGACCACCGGGAGCTCTTTAAGGTCCACTGCTTTAACGGCAATTGCCTCCGTGTACACGAACGCGACGCGGTCGTTGGCCGCCGGCTGGTCGGCGCTCTCCACGCTCAGCCACGTGCGCGGGGCGTAGCCCAGAGGGAGAGGTGGTACCACGCACGCGAGCTTCGCTGCAGACACGTACACGGCGTCCGCCTCCAAACCGCCGAACGAACACACGACACCAGAAGAAACGTCGAAGCCACTCCCTTCCACGTGGATCACCTCACCGCCTCGCATGGACGCGTTCACCGGTTTTATGGAAGTGATCCTTAAATTCTTCACGTAGGTGTAGGCCGTGTTTCGCTCCGCGACTTCGTCGGCATCGTAGACCACAGCTAATGCTACTGTTTCGTCGCCCGTCCTCGGCGGCGCCACGCACATGACGGAGGACTCGTCGATACGGGACGCGTTCACGGCCACGGCGCCGAAGCGGCACAGCACGTCCCTGTCATAATCGTCCAAGGCGACGCTTACAGAAACAACCGTCCCGCCCTCCGCCGCGCCCTGGGCCGGCGTCGCGCCCAAGACGAGGGCGGGCCGGAAGTACTCGTAGGGCCACGCTTCGTGGTCGCCGCACACGCCCACTTTTACAATGGTTTGCGGGACGTAGGCCGGCGCCACACATCGTAACTCTGAAGGAGACACATGTCTGGACTCCACTTCTCTATCATTCACACAACACCGCGTGGTACTGTCGAAGCCGGCGCCGATGAGTTGCATGGCCCCGCCGCCCAGCGAGGGCCCGCGCGTCGGTCTCACTGCATAAGTAGTGGCCACTAGCTCGTACACAAAGGCAAAGCCCTTCGCTACTAGGCCGTCGACCATTATCGCCAGCGTAATGGCCCCGGGCGGCCGCGCCGGCGCCGCACATTTTAATAAAGTCGCGTTCAATAGGGTAGCGGGCACCTGCAAACCCCCGAAGGAGCACCGTAGCTTCGCCGCGCCGTCGAAGAATGCCCCTTGGACCGTAACGAGCGCGCCGCCGATGTGGGGCGACCGGCTCGGTGTAATGGAGTCTACAACGGCGTGCGTCGTGTACGTGAACCGGGCTTGCGCCACGTGCGCATTCAGACCTTCCGCGCGCGCGGTCACCTCGACAGCGCCGGGGTAGCCCCGCGCTGGAGCGACACAGGAAATGCGTTCAGGACCCTCCCAGCGGGCCGGGACACTCTGACCGCCGAAGGCGCAGTGCAAGTCGGCCACGTTGGGGAAGTTCCGACCGGAAATCGTAACGCGGCTCCCGCCGCGCTCCGAACCTCTCAATGGAGCGCACGCCAGAGCCTCCGCCGGTTTGCGCGCGCGGAACTCGCGGGGCGGCGCCAGCAATTCATTAGAACAGGTCAGGCGCAGCGCTACCGTCCCTTCTTTCAAAGGCGGTGCCCGGCAGCGCACGGTGTTATTTGACACAACACCCGCCACCAGAACATCGTCAAACGCACACGCGCAGTCCGCCACGGGCGTGTCGACGCGCATGCTCACGAAGTAGCCGCCACTTGTCCAGCCCGCGCCGGGCACGACGTCCACGACGCGCGGCGCGTCCACGTACGTGAAGACGGCGTCCGTCGTCCCGAAGGCGTCGTCTTTTAAAGGCCCGGCCACCTTCACGGTAACAACGCCGCGGCCCGGCGGCACTTTACACGCGACCGTCCTATCCGCCACGACGCGGCCGCGCACGCTTGCGTCCCCGAAGCGGCAGCGCCAGCGGCCCGACCCGGTCCGCGCGTCCGCCACGCTGACCTGGACGGCCGTGCCGACGGAACCGTGGAGGGGCAATACACTCATCGCGTGGCTCCGGCCGCGCAGCGTGAACGGCGCGTCGTACGACCCGTCGGCAAAAGGCACTGGTACGGAGTCCACCTCGAAACTGAACAGCGTGGCCCCGGCGAGCTCGGGCGTCGGACACGTCGCGACGTCCTCACTCACGAAGCGGGCCGGCGTCTTAAGACCACCAAAACTGCACTCGACGCTCCCGCGCTCGTCCACTAGTGACTGTGAGAGGTGCACCGCAACGGCGTGGCCGCCCGACGCCGGGGCGCTTCGCGGCGACACGGCCAGGACGACGGCCCCCGCGGAGCTCTCCCCGACCACCACTTCCGGAAGGACCACATCAACCAAAGGTGCCGCGCCGGCCTCCTCGATAATTCCTTCGTACTGCACAAAGTCCACGCCGTTGGCCGTCACGTCCACTTTGTAAGAAGTGTGCTGCGCCGCACGCGGGGGCAGGTCGCACACCAGTAAATGCGACGCCATCCACCTAGCTTTATACAGTATGTCCTCGATGCGACAGGCCAATTGGGCCGTGTCCGGGAAGTGAGCGCCCGTGACCGTGAGGGCGCCGTCCCTGTCCGCGTCGAAGGTCTCACCCCGACTGACCGCATGGAGTTGGAGGGGGGGCAGGTACTCGTACACGAGCGTGGACGAGTGGCGGCCCCCGGCATCGGCCGCGGAAAAGACAACGCGCCGCGGCGCATGAGGCGGCGCGGCGCACGTCAGTTCCGTGGCCGATACAAGAGTGGCGTTGGACGCGACGTCGCCGAACACACACGTGATTGGATGCGCCAGCTCGCCGAAGCGACCCGCCACCGTAACATTTGTATTCACATAGCCCAAGCGCGGCGCGAGGGCCTCCACTTTAATGTTCGCCGCGACCTCGTACAGCAAGGCGGATTCCAAAGGCCCCGTCGCGGACGCGACCGTTACACTGTAGGTGCCGGGTTCGAGGGGAGGCTGCACGCACGTGAGCCCGCCCTCGGTAATTTCGGCCGCGGACAGGGTGCCATTAAAAGAACAGCGGACGCGCGTTAAAGTTGCGAGGCGCGTGCCCCAGAGCTTAATGGTGTGGCCGCCCCGCAAGGCACCGGTGGAGGGCGCGACACTCAGTAAAGACGGCCGCGGTCGAACCGTGTACGTTGAGGACGCGACGACGTCCCGCCCGTTCGGCAGGATTAGGACGGGTACGGTCCCCGGGGTCATGATAGGTGCCTCACAAGAGAAGCCGTCCTCGGACACGTCGGCGTCCACGTTCATATCGCCGAACTTGCATGTCGCGGCCGCCGTCGCCGCCTCGACTAAATTGGCGCCCACAAATTTTAGAGTCGCGCCGGTCTCGGGGCCGCGCTCGGGACCCACTTGCGCGACCGCGGGCGGCTTCGCGACCGTTAGGCGGACGCCGGGCCCGTAGTGCAAGCCGTCCACGGAGCATTGGATCAGCGCCGATGCTCGTAGGGGCGGCACGCGGCACGTCGCGCCCTCATGCGTGCGCGTCGCGGGCGTCGTCTGGGCCACCCCGGCCACCAGAAAGCGGCATTGTAAACGTTGGGATTCGATAAGCCCGGACCCTATCACTTGGATCGTGGTGTTCGTTGAATAGACAGTGGAAGGCTCCACCTCAAGTATTCTAGGAGGCTCCGCGACGTATTCGAGGGGCAGGCTCCCGAAGAAGGACACCCCGTCCGGGCTGAAGCTCGCATTCACAAGACCGGCGGCGTGGGCGGGCACCGTACACCGCAGGACGTTCCGGGCCCAGTACGCAGCGGGCACGGTCGCGGAGCCGAAGCGGCACTGGGCGTTGATGGACGGCAGCTCCAGGTGGCGCACTTGTATTAAAACAGAGGCGCCGCCCAAAGCCGTGGCGACGTTGAGGTCCATGCCCAGCACGACGAGCACATCCCTTGCCTCGAAAGGTAACGAATCCGTCGATAGAACGCCGTCGATAGCAATGGCCAGGGCGTAGACCCCGGGCCCCTGGGCGAAGGTGGGTGTAGGACACCTCATATGATCGTCCACCGTCGCGTTCGTGCGCACGGACGCGCCGTCCCGCTGAAACACGCATTGGATTCCGTGGTGCGCCGAAAAGCCCGTACCTTGTATGACCAGGGCCGCCCCGCCGCGCACGGACCCGTGGTGCGGTTGGACACTTTGGAGTGTAACCGCTTCCAAAATCTCAAAGCTTACCGCGTTCGAGACGTCGCTCTGGGCGATGCGTAGCAGAACGGTTCCCGTGAACGCTGGGACGGCGCACTCGACGCGTCCCGTAAACACCGTTGCCGGTGTGCGCATGTCCCCAAAAATGCACGCCGTCTCGACCCCGGGCGCGAGGTGGTCCGCTGTTATAACAATTTGTGCGTTCGGCGGCGCCCGCGCCGGGACGACGCTTCTCACGTAGAGCGGCGCCACGTACGCAAAGGGCACGGACGTCACGGATGGCACGCCATCGACCCTCACGCGCACCTCGACCACGGATACCGAGTGGACGCGCGGCACGACGCACGTGATTGAACTATTCGTGCTTGACAAAGCGGGCGCTTCTACACCGTCAAATAAACAAGCCGTGCCCAATAAGGAGCCGAAGGGTTGGAGCTTCGCACCCGCCACCACGACGCGCGCGCCGCCTTGCAGGGAGGCCGACGCTGGTTTCACATTTAGAACGGACGGGACTTCCGCGACGTAGAAGGGAGTTTCATGAGAGAACGAGGCGCCATCCAACGCGACACTTAATGCATACACGCCCGGTCGCAACACCGGCACGGTGCAGGCCAGGGCGTCCCCGTTCCGCGCCGCCTCCGTGACCACGTCTCCGAACCGACACGCCGCGAACGCGGGGTACCGGCCCTTTAAATCGTCGGGCGCCCGTACGTGCACCGTTACCTCGTGGCCGGTGGCCGCCATTGATGGGGCCACGCTGGCGATGCGCGGCTGGCGGTAGAAGGCAAAGGCGTGCGACCCGGCCGCCGCTTCTCTTGGCGAATATCCGACGTCGAAGGGCACGGTTATTGTGTGCTTCACATGCGGCACGGGGCACCGGAGCTCCGTCTCCGACATAAACGTCGCTTCGGTCGCGTCCGTCCCGAACCGGCAGAACAGTTGTAAGTCGGGGAACACGCCTTTTACAGTAATAGTAGTCTCAAAACCGACCGGCGCCAAGGGCGGCTCGACAGCATGTATTAGAGGAGGCTCTTTCACTTCAACACGCATCGCCACGTCTTCTGCGCCCCGCAAAGGCAAGGCGCCGCCCGCGGACGCTAGAACAACATTAGCAGACATCTCCGCCGGCGGCGGCCGGCAGTAGATTCTATAACCGTCCACGACGTCGGCCGTGGTCGTCTCGCCGCCAAAGTCGCATTCAGTAGAATGCTCAATGCGCCCGGACGCGGTCGCTTGGACAGTTTCGTCGTGGTCCAACGACACGGTCGCCGGTTCGAGCCTATTGATGAGGCGGCGCGACGTGACGTGGAGAACACAGGAGGACCCCGTATCAAAACCGTCCGACACGCGCAGGCTGTAGGTCCCGGGGGGTTGGGACACGAGGCAGCTGACGCGCGTGGCGGAGACCCACGTCGTCTCTAGGGACGTGCCGTTCAACACGCAGCGCAAGTTTTGGCGGTTGCGGAAGGTGCCGCCCTCCACTAGAACATGCGTCGCGACGCCGGCCGGGACGACACTTGGGAGAGCCCGGTCCGCGTTCGGCGGAATCTGCGTCAAGGCGATGGCACTCAGGGAGCCGCACAGGGCCGATGAACGCACGCCATTTACTTCAATACACACTCTATCTTCATTCGTTCGACACAAGGAGCCGTCGCACGTACATTGTGGCGAACACGACACCGACGCATTGCCAACGACGCGAAAGGTCGTATCCCGTACCGAGGCGCGGCGGTCGTACACGGCCGCGAAGAAGGTCAACGCGGGCTTGGGGGATAAGACCACGTTCATCGAAAAGGCGCGGCCGTCGTTCGAGACCGCTAGAGTCTTGGCGGTTTTTGGAGCGACGCACGTAACGAGGCGCTCATTGATAAAGGCCGCGGGGACCACGTGCTCATCGAACCTGCAGGCCGTGGCCCCCGCCACGAAGTTAGCGCCCGCCACTTCTATAACGTCGCCCCGCGCGATGTGCAATGGAGTCACTGCTGATACGCTCGGGTCCCGCAACACGCGTAGCGTCGCCCGGCCCGCGCCCCTTTGGTGCCTGTTTTCCACCGTGATGTCGAGGGCACCCAGCGTGGTACTCGGTGGAAGGCGGCACAGCACGGCCGTCGAGTTCAACGCGTCGCCGGCAACTACAAGTTCATTCAAACGACAGAAGAGCTTCTCCTTGAGCGGGTAGTTCGCACCTAATACTACAACGACGCCGCCCTGGTCCGCGCTTACTAAACGGGGCTCGACGCGCAGCGTGCGGAACGTGACCGGAGCATCGACTGCGTCGGCTTCCTCTAATGCAAAGACATCTTCAGACAACACGACGGCGCCGTTCAGGCGGATCGCCACGGTGGCCACCTCATCCACGTCGTGGCAGACGCGCTCCTGTGACGAGACGTGCGTCGCGGCCAGCGTAAAATCGGGCAGGAGGCACTCGACCTCGTCTTCGCGCACAAAGTTCGCGCCGCGGACATGTAAAGAGTCGCCTTGCCGGACGACGTCGAAGACCGTGGGTCGCGGCGGCTGCGGCGGTACATTCATCTCAATTAGGTACACGGACTCACGGCCGGTGTTGGCTAAAGTTACGGACCCGCCTTTTTGGGCGACGGCTTCCGGTAGATCGCATTCCAAGAACGCGCCCTTTTTAACCGCGGGCGTTCGTATATCGCCGAAGTCGCACGCCAGGCCCTCCCGGTCCACCAGGTTCGCCCCGCCCCAGCGCAGCATGGCGCCGCGATCGATCACGTCCAACGATCCAATGACGAACTGCTTCAGCTCTTCAACTCGGACGGCCGTGGATAAAGCCTCGTGCGTCGTCCCGAGCGCGACCGTGTCCACATTTTCCTGCAAAGGACAGGTCACTACTGTCTCATTATTCACGGTGGCATCCACGAACGTGACCGCGCGATCCGCGCCCGTGAAGATGCAGCTCGTCACGGCGTCCAAACCGGCGCCGGAGACCACGATCGCCTCATCGACTATGTGTGCCTTTTCCAGCACGAACCGCGTGACCACGGCGAGGGTGGCCACGCCTTCGAACGTCAGACCGTCGAACGAGACTTCAAGTACAGCGTCGCCCGCTGTTCGACCGGTCACGGCGCACCGCGCTTCGTTCTCGTCGATGAGCTGCGCTTGCACGACCACGCCGTCCAGGCGGCACGCGAGATCCCTAAAGTTAGTGCCGATCAGCGTCAGTTCCGATACAAAACCCGCCGCGATCACGGACGACGCGACGTCGGCGACGCGCGGCGCCGGCGCGTACTTGAGCGTGGCAGACGTCTCGGAGAGCGTCGCGGCGGAAAATCCGACGCGGACCGCCACGGGACCACTCATACCGCTCGACGGCGCGTCGCACGTCACACTTGTAGACGAGAGGCGTTGCGCGACTAATAAGTCGTCGCCAAAGGCGCAGAGCACCGCCAGGTCGGCCGGGAAGGCGCCGCCCGCGAGCGTAACGCGGCCGCCGGTCAGCGGCACCGTGGCCGGCGTGACGGAGGCGACGGCCGGTTTGGAAACGACGCGAATCGTCGTCGCGTCGCTTCTCATGCGATGGTTCGCAGCGGTCGTGAAGACCAGCGTCGTCGCGTAGGCGCCCGGTGCTAACGGCGGCGCGTCGCACGCTATCGTAGTATCGTCGTGGCGGGACGCCTCTACCATTATGTCGTTGAACTCGCACGCCACTGTCGCAATATCCGCTTCCCTAAAGCCGCTCCCGCTAAACACAACGGAAGTGCCCCCCACCGGCAGGACCTGGGGCGCCACGTCCACGATGAGGGGCGCCGCGCTCTGCGTTACTGGTAACGAGGCGGAGCACCCCAGCCCTTCGTAGCACGCCTGGACGCCTCGGACGCCGCCGGCCGGCACGGGGCAACGAATGATGGTTGCTGTTACGTGTCTTGCGGGAGTAATGCGGTCCCCAAAGACGCATACTAACGCATCCGCGCGACTCGCGACGAATCCGGCGCCACGCACGTCCACGTGCGCCGTCGAAGGCCGGATGACGTTAGGCGCGATGGCGTGGAGCACGAGCCGCGGCGCCATCGTTATGACGATGGCGTTCGAGCGGTCCTGGCCGTTCGTGGCGACCGCGAGCGCCACGGTGTCTCCCTTCGCGGGCACGACTTGTGTCAGGTCGCACACAATTTTCGAATCCGAGACGAAGCGCGCCGGGACTCGGTTGGCATCCGCGTAGCACGCGAGGTTCACAGAGTCGACGAAGTGCGCGCCAACGATGGACGCGGCGCCGTCGAGCGACGGCGACAGGATCTGGGGCGATACGGCGAAGAGCTCCGGCGGGGCCGTGTACGTGTAGGTGGCCCCGGCCGTCGCCGCGTCCGGGGCGTCGCACGGCGCCACGCTGAGTAGCACGCGTCCGGCGGTATGGGGCGGCGCCACGCACGCACCGTCTTCTATATATACGCTTTCATCGTCGAACACACAGCACTGCGCGTACGGCGCGGCCTCGACCGCCACCTCGATGCGGGTGCCGCCGTCGGTGGAGCCGATCGCGGGCGCAAACGCGGTCGTCGAGCGGACGACGTCCAGCTCGGCGGCGTGGACGACGCGGCCGTCGCTCAAGGCCTTGAACGGAACCGGCCCCGGCGCGAGCGCGGGCGCCACGCACGTCAGCGCGCCGTCGATCACCGTCGTGGGGACGTCCCGGGTGTCAAACCGACAGACCATGGCCGGCGCAAATTCCAACAGGGGGCCGCGCACGCTCACGAGGGTGCCGCCCCGGGCGGCGAGGAGGCGCGGCCTCACCTCGTAGCTCGAGCCCGGCGGCGCGTAGGCGAAGGACGCGGAACTCGGACCGAGGTCCGCACCGTTCACCGTGACTCTCACGTCCACGGTGCCGTTCGTGGTCGGGGCGAGGCACACGAGCTCCGTGCTCGACACGTACCGCGCGTCGGCGCGCGCGTCGCCGAACGCGCAGGCGAGCTCGCTCGCGTCCACAAAGTCCGCGCCGTAGACCGTCACGGGCTCGCCCGCGGCGCCCGCGCTCGGCCGCAGCGACGCCGCGCTCGGCGCGCGCGCGTAGGCGAACGTCGCCTCGCCCGCCGCCGTCGTGCCGCCGGAGACGACGCGCACCGCGACGGCGCCCTCGCCGGGCGGCGCGTCGCAGGTGATCTCCGTGTCCGACCGAACCGCGGCCGCCACTCGAACGTCGCCGAACGCGCACTCCGCCGTCGCGTACGCCGCGAAGCCCGACCCGGCGACCGTGACGGTCGTGCCGGCCGCGCCGCGCGGGGGGCCCGCGGCGCGCACGGCCATGAGCGGCGTGTACTCGAAGCTCGACTCGTAGAGCACGCGCCGGTCGTCGACGACGGCGAACGCCGCGCTGCCGGCGCTCTGCGCCGGGGCCGCGCACCGCAGCTCCGTCGGACTGACGAAGCTGGCTGGCACGTCGAAGAATGCAAACCGGCACGCCAGCGACGATGAGAAGACCAAATTCGCACCGCGCACGACCACCTCCGTCCCGCCCGTCGCCGGGCCCGACGCCGGGACCGCGCCCGTCACCGTCGCCGTCGCCGCGTACGAGAACGCCGCGCCGTCGGCCGTGAAGTCGGCGCCGTTGGCGCTCACCTCGACGGTCACGAGTTGCGCCGTGTCGACCGCAGGCGCCTCGCACTCGAGCTCCGTCGCGTTCACCCAGCGCGCCGCGGCAATTGCTTCACCAAAGCGGCACGCCAGCAGGCTCGAGTCGGGGAACCGGAGGCCCCGGACCACAACGGTGGCGCCTCCCTCGACGCCAGCGCTCGCGGGCTCCAGCGACAGTACCTCGGGCCTCGCCACGTACCGGAACCGCGCCGCGCTCGCGTAGGCGTCGACGCCGTTGACGCTCGCGCCGACGGCGAGCGAGCCCGCACCCACTGGCGCGGCGCACCGGACTTCCGTGTCGGACACGACCGTTGCCGGCGCGGCCGCGTCGCCGAAGAGGCACGCCGACACACCGCCGAGTCCCGCGCCTGTCAGCGTCACGATCGTGCCGGCGAAGCCGAGCGGCGGCGCGACGCTACTGACGACGGGCGCGGCCTCGTAGGCGAAGCCCGCCGGGACCTCGACGAAGTCCTGGCCGTTGCCGCTCACGGCGAGGCTCGTAGCACCGGCGTCGCCCGGCGGTGCCGCGCACCGGACCTCCGCGCCGCTCACAAACGTCGCGGCCACCTCGGTCCAGCCGAAGCGGCACTTCAGGCGCGTCGAAAAGACAAAGCCCGAGCCGGCGACCGCTACGATCGTGCCGCCCCCGGCGGGCCCGGACGCGGGCGTCGCGGCGACTGGTGCGAGCGGCTCCGCGTAGGTGAAGCGCAGGACCTCGCCGGCGACGGTCACGTCGACGGTGCCCTCGGCGTGCGGCGGCGCCACGCACTCGACCTGCTCGGCGGAGACCCAGCGGGCTGAGACGGACGAGCTCCCAAATGCACAGGTCGTTGGATCGGCAAAGCGCAAGCCATGAACAGTCACCAGCGTCCTGCCGGTCGCGGGACCCACCGCGGGCTCGAGGGACCCCAGCAGCGTCGGCGCGACGTAGGCGAACGTGTGCCGCGAGGCGATGGGGACGCCCCCGACGTCCAGCGCCACCACGACGGCACCGCTTCCGGCCGGCGCGCGGCACGCGAGCTCCTCGGACGAGGTTATAATAGCCTGGACCAGCTCCTCGCCGAAGCGACACCGGAGCACTAGATCCGTGCGGAAGCCGCGCCCGGCCACGGTCACCCGGGTCCCGTTCGCGCCGTGCGCGGGCGCGATCCACGCGATCGCCGCGTCGATTCGCCGATACACCGCCGCGGCCTCCGCGTAGGACGCCCCGCCGTCGACGGATATCCGCACTTCTTCGGAAACCGCTGTGGCGAGGCGCGGCGCGTCGCACGCGAGTTGATATGTGTCCTCGACCGACGCCGGCGTCTCGTGCACGCCGAAGCGACAGTAGTGGGGGAGACCCTCTTTTAGTGCGACGTCCGACGTCACCCAGACGCGTCGGGACGCGAGCGGGCCGTACGCCGGGTCGAGGGAGATTGTCGCAGGCGCCTCCACAAAGTCAAAGGGTGCCGGCGGTCCCGCATCCACGCCGTTCGTCGACACACTTATCAGGACCGAGCCGTTCCCGGCGAAGGGGCACGCGACCGTTGAACTATCTAAACGAGTCGCCGGGACGACCTGCTCGTCGAAGTGGCAACTTAGATCGGGCGAGGGCATCACCCCATTCACGGTCAGCACAAGCGGCGTGTTATGTGTCCCCACGGGCGGGCTTATTTTCAGGACACGAACTGGGGCTTCATATAAAAACTGTAAAGGATCCGACCAGAACCGCCGGTTGTGCACGCGTAACGACGCGTAGCCCGTCGTCTGAGACACGGGCACGGTGCACGCGTAGGTGTCGTTGGTGACCCTCGTCGCTCTGGAGGCCCCGCGGTCCCCGAACTGGCACTGCAGAGAGTCGTCCGCGTGCAAGACGTTGACGAGGACTTTGGTCCCGCCCGTTCCTCTTCTGGGATAGACCTCCACGAGCTTCAGCTCCGTCTCGTCGCCGCCTCTCACGTCAATGGCCACCTTGGTTGTTCGCGATGCGTTCAAAGAAGTGATCACGGCCGTGATGGTGTCCGAGCCCTCGAAGGACGGTTCTCGCACATAGATCAATGACTGCAATGAAGTGGAGATGGCCCGGGCCGAGCCCCGTAGCACAATGCCGGCGGCGCTCTCCTCTATTAGAACACCCTCCTCAAAACTATCTAACCGTAACAACGCATGCACAGCGTCCGTCGTTAAAGAAACGGTCGTATTGACGTCGTCGCCTTCTACAATAAATCCCTCCAGCCCCAGCTCGTAGTACGGGGGCAATTCGATGCGCGGGCCCGAGTCTTGTACGGCCGCGTGCACTTCTACCGAACCCCTTACCACATGGTGGGCGGGGCCCGGGTCCTCCAGCGTGATGGTGATGTTGTCCACATAGGCTTGCGCGAACCCCTGTAACGGGAGGTAGTAGCTCTGTTCGAGGCAGGCGTTCATCCCGTCGAGCGGGAGACGAAGTTCCAGGACCGACGACGTGCCGTTCCCAGTACAGCCCTCGAAGACGCCGCCTAAGGCAAACAACGTGATCTTGTACGGCACGTCCGCCTCGTTCACGGCGTCGACGTCGCTCGCGGAAATGCCGCGCAGCGAGACCCGCCGGTCGACCTCCAACAAGTCCGGCGCGTCGAGGTCCGGGCGGTCGTCCACGGGCGCGATGTCTATAGTCAAACTCACGTTGAACACGGTCCCCTCCTCCGTTTCGAGGATGAGTTCAACTTCGTCCATTCCGTTGCACTCCGGGCACGGGCGATACGTCAGCTCCTGAAGTAACTCGTTGGCTCGCTGCACGGGTCCGGTGAAGTTCTGGTGCCCATTCAATAAAACATCACCATATAAGGCGTGGACACTGAGAGACACGTCGTAGTTCTCAGCAAAGGAGACGCCTTCCACACGGACCCCCTTGAGGACTATCGGCGTATCTTCTCGTACACTAAAAGTGGATGAAGGCGGCTGGAGCGTCGCGGTTTGTCTAAAATCTACAGTGACATCGATGACGCCCTTACCTGAACCACCTAAATGCAGCGAGGCCAGGTACCACGTTTCGTCCCCGACCGACTTCCATTGTAACGTACACGTATGCGTCCCTGCTGCCAAAGGTAGGGCCACCGCGCCCCTTAAATCATTGTGCACACCGGACGCCTGCAGGCCGCCCAACGACGACGAGTCCTCCCTATGGATGACACCGTCCACTAATAAGCGCGCCTGGACCGCCTGCAACCGCGAAAAGGTCCAGGCGTCCCAGTCCGGGAGCTTATGTAACGCTACCGGTAGGGCGTACTCCAATAAAACTTGGGCGTCCTGCTCCACCTCAAACGCATCAGCCTCCACCGTCGCCCACTCTTCCGTGGACTTGGCGCGTTGGTAGTTTAGACCGGATAAGACCTGGGCGTGCTTCACGGCGTCGACCCCGTAGTCACTGAGGGAGGCGTACAATAGACGGGAGGCGCCGAAGCCATCGAGCGACGTGGGGTCGTTGCGCCATAATCGAGGCGAGTTGCCCGCTCGCCTCCACTCCAAAGCCACGGAGTGGTTGCCCTGCTTCAACGACAGGACGACGTCCCGACTCAGAACGCCCGCGATCGCAGCCGCCCGTTCCTTCGTGCCCAAGGTGGCCACAGATTCTACTGATGGTCTCCCGTCGACCACTATTCTAGCTTGAACATAATCGTCCGCCGTTAACGGCGACGCCAGCGTCGTGGGTCCCGGGGCCGCGGCGGCGATGGTCAAAGCGTAGCCGAATCTTACCGCGGTCGTCTCCGTGACGTTAAACTCGAGAAATGTATCACTCACAGCGTTCCAGTCCTTTTTGGTGAGAGCCGTCGGCGTCAAGGCGGAAACAGCGTAGACGTCGTCGTGCGCCGTGGCGGCCAGCACGCGGCCCGAGGCGTGGCCGTCGCTTAGTGATGGAGAGGAGGCCCACAACAACTGGCCCGACGCCTTCCACTGGACCCGGATGTCTCGCGTCGCGTTCCCGGGTTGTAATAGAGCGTGTCCCACGATGCTCTCCAGCTTCACTCGCGCTTTGTTGGTCAAGGTCGCACTTACGTGGGCCGCCCCGTCTCTTATTGGAATGCCATCGACTAAAAAGCGCACCTGTATTCGCCCGGACTCGACCCAGCTTCCCGGCCCGGTCCGTCGTTGGGTCAACGTGCCGCCAGTGAGGGGATCGAACCTTTCCGTGATGACTTCGGAACCGGCCGCGTCATACGCTGCTTCTAAACCAACGTGGTAGGCTAATAAAACATAACGTTTCGTGGTTCGTATGGAAATGCGCAGGCCCTCCAGGTCTTCCCACGTCGCCTCCTCCGCGAAGCGCCCCTGTCCCCGGATTAACGATGTCGTCGCGCGCGTCTGCGTCGAACTTAAAGGGGCGGCGGACCAGGTCCTTGCCTGGGCCGCGGCCGCGAGGAAGGGCAGCCATGGCGCCGGTGCAGCGCCGACGGTCCGGGCGCCGGTCGCGGCCGCTAGTGCTGCTAAGGGCAGCCTAAAGTCTGCAGCCGCCGCTGCAGCGGCTGCGAAAAAAACAAGCCAGACCATCGGTCGGCTGGTAAACATTGTCTTGCTTCAGCGCAAGCGCTCCCTGCGCCTCGGGAGGCGAGCCATGCTCTATAGCAGGCCCTGCGCCGGACCGCTGAGGAAGCAGAGTTTAGTAGCTTTTAGTAGGTTTAAATGGGCACGCCCCGTTTATTGCGTCTCCGGCCCCTCCGGACGCGCTTGTCCGGCCGGTGGGGCTTTTCCGAGGGGCTGGCGGGGGCACTTTTTTGTGAGAGCTTTTTGAGCTCATGAGGCCGTCGCGCCCGAAAGGCTGCCCATACGCGTGCCACAACACGGCGAGGCTGCCCTTTACCTCTACGATGGCGGTGACCACCACCACCAACACGCCGCGGCGAAAGCAATCGCCGCCGCCGGGCCTGGCACGGCCAAAACTGATCAGGAGCTATGCGACTGTGATGCTGCCCGACGCGCGGCGGCGCCGATGAACCGGCACCGCTGACGTCATCGACGCGACGGATGAGGCAGCCACACGGGAATGCAACGCGCCTGCCAAGAGCATGCACCGCGCAGTTCCCGTGGCTCGGCGCCGCACCAGTAGGTGACCGCACGCTCTACCTCGCGACGCCGCGCGCGGGCTTGGGTAACGTGCTCCAGGGCTACGTGTCCGCGGTGCTGCTCGCGGGCCTTGCGGGCGCCCACCTGCGCATCTGCGGCGCCAAGGCCGACGTTCTTGAACCGCACTTTGAGTTGAGACGCGGCGCGTACGACTGCGGAGACGCGTTTAGGAAGGGACCGCGGCCGAACGGCGCGGGCGTCGAGCTCCCATGTGCGGCGTATGACTGGTACGCGTTCGGAGACGAAGCGCCGGCGCGGGTCCTCGGGGGAGCGCCCTCCTTGTATTTCCATTGCGGGCGGCTGTTTGACTATGAGCTCGCTGCACATCCCCAGTTCCGGGAGTCGCTGGATCGGCTTGGGGTTCGAGAGGATACTCTGGACCTCTTCGAGAGCTGCGCGCTGCGGACGCTGGTCCCGAAGCCGCATCTACGAGGGCGTGTCTGCGCGACGGGAGGCCCGCCTTCCGTGGGCCTCCACCTCCGGTCCCGCCGGAAACTGTGGAAGTCGGACCACGAGAACTGGGGCACCTGCGCCCGGGCCGCGGCGCGGGGCAAGGCCTGGTACGTCTCGGCCTTTGAGCCGGCGAACGCCGAAGCCGTCGCGGCGTTTGCCGAGGGACCTATCTACAAACTCCCGAAGGAGTCAACAACGAAAACACACGTCGTGTCCGCGTTCTTGCGACGGGGGGAGGACCCGGACGGAGCAGTGCAGTCGACCGAGGACGCGTTTGCTGATTTACTAGCGCTGAGCCGGAGCCGCTGTGGCATCGTGGGTTCCTGGGGGTCGACCTTCACCTGGGCCGCTCTCGCGTTCGCGGGACCCGGCGTCGCGCGGCTGTCGATCAAAAGTGCACCGCGACGACTACCAGGCGTGTCGGCGGTTTTCTTTGTCCAGAACGTTGCCGCGGCCCTTTTCGTTGTCGTATGTGAAAAGTTCGTGTCGGGGTGCGGACGCGCCAGAACCTTATGACGATGCAACGGTCGGTTCCGGGAGCAATTTCACGCAGCGGCTCCGCGGGGACGATCTGGCTGCCGAATGTGCGGCGCGCGTGCGGGAACTTAGGCGGGCGCGGCGGTGGCCGGGGATTGTGCGGTGCGGTCGGCGTGGTAGCTAGTAGTACTCAACTTAGATATGTTACTCTCTTTGCTTCAAGATTGTGCGCGTTTTGGCAAGCTCCTTGACGAGGCTCTTCGTCAGCGGGTGAAAAGTACCCATGACGCGCTTCATCCTTGGCTCGATCTCCTCGAGTTTCGTCAAGGCTTCCTCGAGGTCGGCCCGGGAGGAGGCCTCGTCGCTGCAGAACACCCGTGCGAGAATCTTGCGGAGCTTGAACGATTGCTCGTGATCAGGCCCCAAGGTGGAGTCCGAGAGGGGGATCGTCTCGTGCAAGAGGGTGGCTGCCTCAGCAAAATGGCGGGTCGTCGCCAACGAAGATCCAAGGTTCGCGGCCGCAATAATCGTCTCATGGTGGCGCTTCCCCCATAACGCCTTGGAGTCGGCGTGAATTCCACGGCGCAACTCCAGGGCTTGTCCGAACCGACCCAGCGTGTTATGTGAGCACGCTATATTGTTTCGAACGTCAAGGACAGCATTTTTGTCTGCCCCCACCCGTATCATCACAGCCAAAATTGCTGCCAAATTAGCTTCTTCTACTGATAGTGCGTATTCATACTGGCACGCTGCACTCAGACCGTTCGAGAGCGACGTCATGTCATAGATCCGAGTCTCGTTCTCCTCCAGCCGGCCAACATATGTCTTCCAGCACGCCCACCCGAGCGCGCACCGCACGACGCCGTGGTAATGTTGCTTGCACAGGCTGCACGTGGACCACCGCGCATACCTCTCATCAAACATCTCGTCGTCCAAGTTGTTCTCCTCGACCTCCTCAAGCAAAATCTTTGCCTGCTCCGCCAAGCACGACACGTGCGCGATGCCAGAGTTACCGTGCTTGACGCCTTGGCGATCTCCACACGCGCATCCGCGCACGAGGCCCTCTCCCGTGCGTGAATGCACGGCCTCGAGATAATTGTAGCACGTCTGGCCCTTCGTGTCCTCGGCGCACGCCTCGACCGCGACCTTCACGGCCTCCTTATATTTTAGGTCGGCATGGTATTGTTCCGCGTTGCCGCCGCGGTGCATTTTCTTGCAGATCTGCTGGTGCCCACGGCGCCAGTGGTCGTGTTGGCAGGTGGCGTTGCAGTATCTCGTTTGGCACCGCACACACCGCGGGGCGTCGTGGGCCAGTGGCGCGGCGCAGGCGGCGCAATTGGTAAGGATCATGTTGTCTCTTGCGTGTTCAATCCGCGCGGGCGTACCTATCTTTTGGTCTATCTTTTGGTTTGGTTTCCACCTCAACTCGAACAAAACGGGTTTTGCTGAGCCCCATCACCTGTCAGGCAGCCACGCGCCCTGGGTCCTAGCGCCATGTACAATTCGCCTTTGATTGTCATCTTTACCAGTCATATGTTGTGACATCATCATTATGGACTCTGGACCGACCCTAGGCATAGACTATGCGTTGAAAGCCCTGAGCGCTCGTTTTATGGGCACGGGTGTGGAAACTCGGCGCTTTTGGGCATTGGACGCGTCGTTTACGTATAGAGAACAACTCTGCCCAATCCGAGCCGCGCTCACGGAGTCACGGTGCTTTTGCAAACCCAAAGCAAGTTTCAGGGCTAAATCCTGAGAAGTAATGAAGCCGCACGACTCGCACCCACACTTCGCCTCGGCCTGCGCAGAGACCCCTGGCGTGGACAAGCGGACTTCTCCTTTGGTGCGGGTTTTCTTTTGCACGGGTTTCATCTCTAAGCTGATATTGCTGCACGGGCTACGCTACAGGGAGCAGTCGGCACTGGCGGCGGGCGGTCTGAGAACTCCACAACACTTTGCAGCACGAGTAGCGGCTCCTGGCAGCACGCCGTCGGGGTGATGTCCCACCTCTTGACCACCAAGAAGAAGGAGGCCCTCGACGAAGGAGTGTCAAAAGCCAGCAAAGTCCAGCGCTCCACGCGCCCCGGCGAGGACAACGCGCACACGCCGCAGGAACGGCTGTGGAGCGCGGCCGAAGCCGGCAAGCTCGAGCTCCTGCGAGCGGCCTGCGCCGAACGTGTGGACTTGGATGCGCGGCGGCCGGCCGACGGTCTGGCGGCGCTCCACCTGGCCTGCCTCAAAGGGTCGGACGGCGCCGTCGCCACATTACTCAGAGCCGGAGCCGCGGTGCAGGCGCCGGACGCCGCGGGCTGCACGCCGTTGCACGCGGCCGCCGCCTCGGACCGCGCGAACTGCTGCTTCGCGCTGCAGAAATGGGGCGGCGCCGACTTCGCCATCAACGCCGTGGACCGGGACGGCCGGCACGCCCTGTCCCTCGGTGCGGAGTCCGGCGCGTGCCAGGGCGTGGAAGAGCTGTTGCGCATGGGCGCGGCGGTACCTCTGAAAGACAAGGCCGGCCGCACGGCTCTGCACTACGCCTGCATCGACGGCAACGCCGAGGTCGCGGCCCTGCTCGTGGACCATCAAGCCGATCCTGACGCGAAAGACGACCATCAGCGGACGCCGCGGTCCGTCGCGCTCGATCTTGGACGGGCGAACGTCCTCCGCGCGTTGGACGGCGAACGGCCTTCTACAAAGGAAGACCTGGCCCAGGCCGAGGCCACGAAGTGGCGCTGGGTCGTCGTGGACAAGCAAGGGACGCTGGTCGAAACTAATGAACGGCGCGTGGCGGTGTTTCGCTCGCGGGCATCTGCCGCAAAGTGGGCGTCCTCATTGCAAGACTTCCAGGTCTGCGAGCTCAAGGAGAGCGCCCTCTTCGAGTTCGACACGAAGGTACAGCACGATAGAATAAACGGCGGTGCTGACGAGGCGCGGCGCTTCGAGGCGGAGGAGGACCCGGTCATGGCCGAATTCCGGCGCCAGGAGACCTCGAAGGCGACGTCCGGCGCCCGGGCCGACGAGCGCCAGGCCCTGGAGGAGTTGAAATCTGTGGAAGCGAAGCTCGACGCGTTTTCCCGGAGGGCCGACGAAGCTAGAGCCATCGCCGACATGCGGGAGCACGCGGTCGTCGACGTGTTTGCCCGGAGCCACGGCCTCGAACGGAGCCTGGAGGCGCTGAAGAGTGAATTAAGTTCGCAGCCGCGCGGCGCCGACCTCCTCGCGTCGCTCGAGCGGCTGAGCGAGCGGGGCCACCCCGCGTCGAAGCCGGGCGCGGACCCGCGGCGCCTCGCGGCCGCGGCCGCGGAGCTTGTCTCCGACGGCGACCTGCCGGCCTGGCGCGCGCCCGCAGCGTACACCGCGCCGTGCGCGGAGGAAGACGACTCGCCGGAGCGCCGCTCGTCCCGGGCATCGGAGCTCATGAAACGCCTGGAGACGAAGTACGCGACGACGGAGGGCTCCGCCGCGGTGGCGCCGCCGCCGGACGTGCTGCGGGCGCAGCAGCGGTCCCGGGCGCCGGCGCGGCGGACGCTGCCCATGCAGCGCTTTGTGCCGCCGGCTTCGCCGTCGAAGCCGGAGGCGCCACCGCCGCCGCCGCAACCGGAGGTCGCGTCGTTGCAGGATCTGCTGGACGCGGCGCGCCTCGGGGACAAGGCCGAGGCGTTTGCAGCCGAGGAAATTGATTTGGACACGGTCCTGGAGGCGCACCGCGCGGGGGACCTGATGGATTTGTTGCGCGAGGTCGGCTTGAAGGCCGGTGAGCGGTTGCGCGTGAAGCGTGCGCTTGGCTAAGTATGTTGATATGTGTATTCGAACGACCTGCCCGGGACCCACACTCCCTAGAATGACCTTACGTGATCGCGCACACCCCCGACGCCCGGAGCCGCTCCTTCTCGTGCCGCCAGTACTCGCTCTCGTAGTCCGGCGCCGCGTCCTCGTCGTCGCGCGGCGCGAACTGCTCCTCCAGGATCGTGGCGCACCACCGGGCGTTGGGGTCGTCCGGCCCGTACTCCTTTGTCCAAATACGTCGGGCCTGCTCCACGAGGGCCCGCCGCCGCTCGTCATCACCCGATTTCTCGCACATCTGGGCGATGTCCATGCACAATGGCGCCAAGACGGGCGAGTGGCGCCCGAACGCCGATTCCTGCATGACCAGGACCTTCTCGAGGAGTGTTCGTTTTTTTTCGAACTGGCCCAGGGCCGCGTAGCACTGCGCCAAGTTGCACATGCACAGGGCGATCTCCTCGGGGTCCCGGCCGTACATGCGAGGATCCATCTCTGCTGCCTCGTCCAATAGACGCAGTTGCTTCGTCCGGTCCCCTAACACGTCATACGAAATGTTCAGTTTCCGTAGAACAGCTCGCAAATGCCAAATGTGCATGTGGTTGTGGCACTCCGCCTCGACCCGTCTGAGCTCCTCCTCATTCACAGAACTGGCGTCCGACGCGCCGCCCGGCGAACTGGGATTAGTAACCGCGTCCACCGCGCCCTCGACGAAGTCCGCCGCGTCGCCGAACGCGTTCGAAAGGTCGAAGCCACTCCCCTTCTTCGGCGTCATCGCCCGCAGCTTCTCGGGCGAGTCTTGTAATGTGGACCCCATCATACTTACCATGCGCGCTTGTCTCTTCGTCTCGTCCCGCGCTCTCCTGTGCGCTTCATAGTCTTCAAACGTGACTTCGATCGTGACCTCGTTCCGCTTTTTGAGCGCGGCGTTGTGCGCCTTCCAGCGCTTGACGGCCGCGGGGTCCCGGGTCCGCGGTTCTGCGGGCGCAAAGGCCGGCACGGCGTACGGCGCGTCGCTGCCGTTGCCGAAGGCGCTTGGTTCGAGCTCCTCGTGCGCCGCCATGGGCGCGCCGGCAGCCCGTCTGCGTTACAGAAACGCGTCGGCCACAACGCCGTCGCGGCGGGCGGTGGTACCGTGGGTGCTGCTCCGGATGGAGGCGGCCTTACACCGCTAAGGTGTGCGACGGGGCAGCCCGGAGCGATGCAATGCGCAGCCGTGCGCGGTCGCAGGCAGCACCAAATCGACGATGGCGCGCGATCGAAGCGCTAGCTGACAAGGTAAAACCCGCACGCATGCTAACAAATTGAGAGACGGCCAGTGGGGCTGCCCGAAGCGCGTCGCAGACATGCTGAGCTGACGGCACCATGCTGCTCCTGCTCCTGCTTACTCACGCCCGCGCGGCCCTCGACGCCCGCCTCCTGGAAGCATGCGTGCGCGGCGACCGGCGCGGAGACGCATTGCTCGTCACGGGCCGCATCCTCCAGCCGCGGCCTATGAAAAGGGGCAACGTCACGATACAGCAACCCGCATCCCGGCTTTGGAGTAAAGCGGGGAGCAAGGGGTCGCGTGGGATGATTTGGGCGGCGATCCGCGCCACGGCGAAAGCCCAGGCTGCATCCATCAAGCTGGAGAGCGACGTCGCGGAAGCGAATAAACATTGGGAGGCCGTCAACGCGCGCGCGCCGGGGGCGTCGGTCGTGGTGCAAGTGGACGGCGGGAACACGGCCGCACACGTCGTCGCCGGCGAAGATTGCAATGACGCAGCAAAACGCTTCGCCAAGGTGTTCCACTTGACGGGGGAAGCCGTTCCAAGTGTCCAGGCCGCCCTCGAAGGCGCGCGGCGAAGCGAAGTCTACGCCGTGGCGCAAGTTGCGGATGACGCGGAACGAGCGTTAGTAGCGAACGCCTCGCGCAGCTGCGAACGGGCCGACTGGCCGCTCGACGCCCTAAGCGTCTTTCTGAAACTGAGCGCCTTGGCCGCGCGCGCGCGGCGGTCCAAGGTCAACACGACGGTCGTCCAGGGCTCGTTGCACGCTCTTGGGCTACTCCAGTCCTCGCCGTTAACAGCGTGGGCCCTGGCTCGGAGGCGGAGCTACCAGGCCTTCCACGTGCTTAAAAAGGCGACGTTCGAGAACGACATCGCGCCGTCCGAGCGGGAGGCCGCAAAACACGCGTACGAACGGGCGAACGTGACGGGAGCACTTAGAGATAGAGATAGAGCCGAACAGCACGTCGCCGTCTGTTTCGAAAAGCTCAAGGCGGCGCGGAAGGGGTCCGATGCTGTGATGCCTCTTGTGGCACAACACAAAGCAAGGGAAGACGCTCTTTTAGCCACTTTAGCGCAGACGCGCCGCGAGAACGACGAGGCCGACCGGAGCGTGCGGAGCCATTTGCGGGACACGGTGCGCGGGCTCTGCGACGCCACACTAGCAAAACCGCACCTCCGCTGCGACAACGAGGAACGCAAATGGCTCGACGCGCAACTGGGACTCCTCGGGTCCGCTTTTTTAAGTTCGCCGGAGCCGTTCGAGCACAAGGCGGCCATCTCGCGGGAGGACTGGGAGGAGGCTGTAAGTGCCCTTCAAACGTTAGAGGCGCGGTTTAGAGCATTACCGCGTTTAGCGAGAAAAGAGACGTACGCGCACAAGACTCTTTTAGCACCTTTTGTGTATGGAAAAGCGCACCCGCCGACCTCGAATGCTTCTACCAAAGAACGGGCTTCTTTGCAGCTCTCTTTGACCACGTTAGCCAAGGACCTCACGTCGTCATCTACGGAACTACGTTCCAAGGACAATGTCGTGAAGGATTATGCGAGAGCCGTGGACGCTTTATTGAGGCGCGCCCAGACCAAGGCGTCGCAGTACATCAGTCGCTTCGGAATCGTGCACTGGGCGTCGATGCGGTGGGACCAACCCACTCATGAACTTTTAGTGTTGAACGCCTTTAAGGGCTGTCGGGTGAAGCAGGAGGACCCGCGGGTCCGGAGACCGGCCAACTGGACATTTATGAGAGTAGAGCTCATGTGCCCGCCCTGGCCTTTGCTTAGGTATGAACTGAAGGCGCGTATTTCTGAACTGTGCCATAAGTACGACGCGTCCTTAGATCGATTGGCGGTGGTCCGCGAGACGTGGCTGCCCGCCGCGCAGAAGGTGGAGAATGCTTCGTTACAAGCCGACGCCGGCATGCGCGACGGCTACGCCCGTCAAAGAGTAGACGACCTCGCCCAGTCCTCGTCGGAGATTGGCTCCACGGCCAATGCGGTGGAGTCCGACCCCCTGAACAACATCTCGACGAACGCCTCGATCAACACGTATGGGACGCTTCTCGAGAACGACGGCAACGGTTCCAAAGCGGACGCCTTCAAGGTGAGCGCGCAGCAGCTCATGGCCACCGCCACCGACTTGATCGACGCGGACTACAAGCGCGCGGCGGAGCTCGCTTTACTCGATGCGGTCGTGGCGTCGCGCAACACCACGGCTGCTCGACGGGGTGCTTTGCAATCCGACGCCAAGGGCTATGCGCTCCATCGACCGTCCGAGGAGAAGTTGCGGGAAGTCGTCGCCGCCGAGAATTTGCTAAGGACGGCCCAGACCGCACTCGATAGAGCGGGAGAGGTGCTCGAGGAGGCGCTGGCGAACGCGGCCGCGGTTCAGGTCACGGGCCCCTCGGAGATGCACGACGTCGCGGCCTTACAGCAAGAGTTCGAGGCCGCCGTGATAGATGATAAGGAGGCGCGGGCGCTGTTGCAAGCGCTGGACCCGTCCAACACCATGGCGTCCAGCGCATTTAGAGCGAAGGAGGCCGCGGACCAACTCGTGCTTAGTTTAAATCATAGAGTTGAAAGAGATGCTGTAGATGCGGTATCACAGGCGCGCCGCCTGTCGGAGCAATTACGGGAGCCGGGGCGGAGGCCTTCGCTCGCGTGCCCGACGGAGCTTGTCGGAAGCGGCGTCGAAGCGCAGTTAGTCCAGGTGGATTCTGTGGTTGTCCTGCCGCCGGCGAGTCCGGGCGGCGAGGCGCGCTGGGTGGCCCACGTGCCCTGCGCTAATCAATTCGCGCACCGGGCGTGGTTTGATTTGAAACCGGGCTTCGCGATGGGCCTCGCCGTTTTAAACGGCCAGACGCACGTGGCGTTCGGCGAGAGTGAGGGCGGCGCCTTGTGGCCCGGCAAACCAAGCGACTTCTCGCAGGCCGAGGGCGCGTGGCTCCAGAAGCGCACGGCCCACCTGGAGCCCGCGTCGCCGGAACCGGACCTGGCGGCGTCGCTGCTCGTGAACGTGAACGGTCAGGAGTATCGCTTGGAGATCTTCGCGGACGAAGACCACAGGGTGCGCATAGCGCAATTTTGCGATCGCCACATGGGTATTGGGATGTGCGTGCCGACGCTGACCGAGAAATTTATTGCCCGCGGCGTCGGCGCGGGCGCCGAGGCCGCGCGGCGCGAGGCCGATATGATCGCCGCCGAGCAGGAGGCGGCGCGCATGGTCGCGGCGGAGGCCGCCCGCGTCGAGGCGCAGCGTCTCGAGGCGGCACGCCAGCAGGAAACCGCGCGCGTGGAGGCGGAGCGACGCGAAACTGAGCGATTGGAAGCGGAGCGGGTCGAGGCCGAGCGTCTCGCGGCGGAACGTACGGCCGCCGCGAACCGCGAGCTGATCGTGTCCCTCCCAGTAATGGTGGACGACCGGGAGGTCCTCCTCCAAGTGTTTGCAGGGGAAGACCCTATGCAAAAATTGGTCACGTTTTGCGGCGAGTACCTGAGCGCCAATGCTGGGGATTGCGTGGCCCAACTCACGCAGCACGTCGTCGCGGCCGGCGGCGGCGCGGAGCCAGAACCGGAGCCGGCGCCCCCGCCGCCGACAACCCCCCAAGCCAAGACCACGCCCGAGGTCGCGCAGCCGTCCCCGGACACGCCAAAGCTGCTCGTCTCGTTCCCGATCAGGGTTGACGACGGCCGAGAGATTCACCTCGAGATCTTCGAGGGCGATGATCGCATGCAAAAGCTATCTGAATTTTGCACCCTTTACATGGGCGCCGGCGCCGCATCATGTGTGGAGCAGCTGACGCCGCACGTGAGTGGAGCCGCGACCGTCGCGGAGCCAGAGGCTGAGCCGGCGCCGCCCCCGCAAGCTGAGATCACGCCCGAGGTCACGCAGTCCCCAGAAACGGTCCATCGCCTCGAGCAGCTCGCGGAGGCGTACGATGCGGGGTTGATCGGGCAGGCCGCGATGGAGCGGAAGCGGGAGGAAATCCTTGCCGGAGGTTAGTGTCTAATAGTTATGTTATAATATCCGGGAAATCCTCGCCGCCTCCGTCGTCCATGGGCGCTGCGGGCGGCACGACCGCGGGCGCCACGGGCGCCGGCGGCGCCTCCGCCGCGGCCGCCTCGTTGTCCTCGGACGCGGAGTCGTCGCCGGGTAACAGTGCTGCGAGCAAGTCGCCGCGCGGCGGCGGCGGC
>Ga0302122_10000092_pt1 | contig 44960 bp, 27 predicted proteins | sample CB21_SCM_MG_FD_203115 | JGI IMG/M metagenome (GOLD analysis project Ga0302122, IMG submission 203115) | Marine microbial communities from Western Arctic Ocean, Canada - CB21_SCM | ecosystem: Environmental > Aquatic > Marine > Oceanic | place: Canada: Western Arctic Ocean | collected 2017-09-28 | reverse complement strand
GTCCGCGCTCACCAGCGCCTCGCGGCCCCACGTCATTGGATTCGCGGCCGCCGTCGGCGGCGCCGCCGGCCGCTCCTGCGTTTGCGCCGCGAGGAGCATGGCGCGGCCGCGCTTGCTGTTGGGGTTGATCATCGTATTAAGCCCGCTCTGTTGTAAGTAGTGGCTGCAATAGCAGTGTGCTGCTGCTTCCTTGCTAGACAGCGGAACTGGCACGCGGCGTGTGCAGTCCACCCAGCTCGCTAGTTTTGACCTATGCGAGTCGTACGTCCAGCCTGTGTGCGAACGTTTGCCGTTGCGCGGCGTTTGCAGCGCTTAAAATCTCGAAATTGAAATACTGCCTGCCAGAACCCGCACAGTAAACTGACCAGCGACTCCAAAACCCAGCCATCTACTCGCACTCACACATCAGGATCGCATGCCGTCAGGCCGCAAGCCGTCCTTTCATGTGTACGGGTTTACGTAGTCATCATCACCGTCGTTGCTCTCCGACTCGCAAACTAATCGCTGTGTATCGTTGCCGCTGTAAGCTGTGAATGGGAAGAGCGCATCGCTTGCTCAGCTCCTCCACGAGGACAACAACTGCTGCAGCCATGGCCCTCGGCGACCACGCCAAAAAGCAAACCCAGTCCAAGGCGAGCAATGTCGTCGCCACCTGCGATTACGCAGTCGAGGTCGACGGCCTAGACTTCGCCTACCCGTCAAGTCTACCGGGCGAGACGGAGCATTTGGTGCTGAAGAACTTTAACATGCAGTTGAGGCCGGGCAGCCGCTGCTTATTGCTGGGCGCGAACGGCTCCGGCAAGTCCACGCTACTCAAAGTACTGGCCGGCAAGCACCTCACTAGCGGCGACCGCGTGAAGATCATGGGCGTGGACGCGTTCCGGGACCTCAAGCTGAATTTGACGCGCGCGTTCTTGGATACGCAGTGGGGCATGCGCACAGTCGCCTTCGCCGGTTACGGCTGCCCTCTGCAGGCGGACATCCGCGTGGGCGACATGATGCAGAAACTGCAGGCGCAGTACCCGGAAAGACGGGACGAGCTCTTCAAGTTATTAGGTATCAACCCCGAGTGGCGCATGCACCGCGTGAGCGACGGGCAGCGGCGGCGCGTGCAGTTACTACTGGGGCTGGTGCGGCCCTTTGATATTTTATTGCTGGACGAGGTCACCACTTGCTTAGATGTGATCGTGCGCCAGGACCTGATGGGCTGGCTCCAGAAGGAGACGGAGACGCGGGGGGCCACGGTCGTGTACGCCACTCATATTTTTGACGGGTTGGACGACTGGCCGACGCACATGCACTATTTGAACCGCCACGGCGCCACGGGCTGGCAGGGGCCCATGGGCGAGCTCGAGCTGTACCAAAAGTTGAGGAAGGAGGGCCACCCCTCACCAATGCTCAAAATCGCCACGACCTGGTTACGGGTGGAGATCGCGGAGGAGGGCGTCCAGGTCGAGCACGCCGACGGCGACGGCGCGCGCGAGTCCATGAACCCCAACTGCGACGCGCAGGACCGCGGCGGCGGCTTCAACCCCGGCCGCATGCTCTCCTACTACGCCTAGGTGCTGTTGTCCCCGCCCGTTTTGGGGGGCCGGCGCCGTGTCGTCGCGCCGCTGCCCTTCCCCTCGATGTGTGTAATAACCGCTACTATGATACAATAGTTCAAATTACTCCAGCTTCTGGAGCGTTTCCGCCGCTTCGGCTTTGGCTCTCTCCGACAGGTAATCGAACTCGAACTCGCCGTCGACGATTTTCTTCAACCAAAATCGCGCCCGGCCGTGATCCTGCCGCAGTCCCCAAAAGCCTCCGGCGAATCCTCTGGCAAGTTTCATCGCGCCCACGTTCGAGCCGAGATATGCGGCCTCGGTCACGAGAACAAGTCCGAGCGACCTCTCAACGCTGCCACCCGTGCCGTGAAGAAGACATTGACCAAAGCATGCCATCCCTCTTGGGTCGAGGGCCGCTGCACTACGCTCAAACCACCCGCGGGTTAGCGTAGCGTCTTTCACGAGGCCTGATTTGCCGAATTCGTACTGCAAACCGAGATCATACATAGCACCCCCGTCGCCAGCTTTCGCTTTCGCGCGCAGCTTTTTCACTTTCGTCTCGTCCGCCAGCTTTCTGGACCAGGCCTCGGCCAGCTCGCCCTCGATGGCGCCGCTCTTGACGAGCGTCTCGATCGTGTTCTTCGTCTGTATGGCCGGCAGCAATCTCAGGCCCATGCGGGCGCCCGTGATTGGACTCGTGGGGTTCCTTTTGCCGGAGAACCATTGGAGGATGGCTTTTCGTTCATAGATCCTGCCGTCTTCTGCCATGACGGGGTCGAACGGCAACTCCTGCGTGATAGGACAGCGCAGTTCGGTCGCGACATCGTTGAGAGAGTCGCGCATCTTTTTGTGAAGGCTCCCATCATCTGTAAGATCAATGGCGCCGCGGCCCCGCTTCTTTGAGGGTTGAAAAGCATAGGGTTGAAAAGCCATCTGCACGGCAGATCCGCCAGTAACGCGCAGCAAACGCGCAGCAATAGCGCTTGATCAGCGACCCGTGCGCAGCCAAATGCGTCGACTAATGCCTCCGCGTGTCTATCCAGAGCTATAATAGATCATAGCAAAATCTGAGACCCAAAAAACCGCTCGCAATACATCCCGATGTCGACCGGACAACGGACGCATCGCCGCGACCAGGTGGACAATGGTTATTAAGGGGGGGCTCTAGGCGTGCGTCTGCTCCGCCACGCCGATCTGGGGGAAGCCTGACGCGAAGGCGCTGACGTCGCTCTTGAGCGCCTCGATGGCCTGGGCGTTCGCGCCCTCCGTGATCTTCTGGCGGAAGTCCTTGAGCTTGCCGCCCTGGGCCTTGACGTCCAGCGCGATCTGCACGCCGCGGTCGAAGAGGTCTACGACGGTCTCGAAGTCCCTCTCGTCGAAGCCGCGCGAAGTTAAAGCAGGCGCGCCCATGCGCACACCGCCCGGCGACAGGGCCGACTTGTCGCCGGGGATCGTGTTCTTGTTCAGGGCGATGTTGGCCCTCTCCAGGACGGCCTCGACGCGCGCGCCGTCGATCTTCTTGCTGTTCTTCAGATCCACCAACACCAGGTGGTTGTCCGTCCCACCCGACACGAGAGCGTAGCCCTTCTTCTGGAGGGCCGCGGCCATGGAGGACGAATTAGCTAGGACCTGCTCCTGGTAGGCCACGTAGCCGGGCTCGGAGCACTGTTTTAAGGCCGTAGCTAAGGCAGCGATGGTGTGGTTGTGGGGGCCGCCCTGCAATCCGGGAAAGACCGCGAAGTTGATGGCGTCCTCCAACTCGTACTGCGTGCCGTCGGCCTTGCTTCCCTTGCGGAAGAAGATCATGGCGCCGCGCGGGCCTCGCAGCGATTTATGGGTCGTGGTGGTGACCACGTCCGCTTGGTCGAAGGGCGAGGGCACCACGCCGGCGGCCACCAGGCCCGAAATGTGGGCCATGTCCGCGAGCATGACCGCGCCGTTCGCGTCGCAGATTTCCCGCATCTTCGGGTAGTCCACCGCTCTGCTGTAAGCGGACGTGCCGGCCACGATGAGTTTGGGACGGAAGAGCTTCGCCGACGCGTCCAAGGCGTCGTAGTCGATGAGGCCCGTGGACTCGTCTAAACGGTAGGGCATGGTCTCGAAATACAAGGACGTCATGCTAATTTTTTTGGTCGGGGTCTGGTAGCCGTGGCTCAGGTGGCCGCCGTGGGGCAGGTCCAGGGCCATGATGCGGTCGTGGGGCTTCAGGAGCGCCGTGTAGACCTGGAAGTTCGCCGGCGAGCCGCTCAGGGACTGCACGTTGACGCCCCACTCGGCGGGGTCCAGGCGAAAGGCCTCCAAGGCCCGCTTCTGGCACAGGAGCTCGACCTGGTCAATGAACTCGTTGCCCCCGTAGTAGCGGGCGTTCGGGTAGCCCTCCGAGTACTTGTTCGACATGACGCTGCCCAAGGCGTCGAAGACGCTCAAAGAGGTGTAGTTCTCGGAGGCGATGAGCGCCAGCGTGTCGCGCTGGCGGCCCTTCTCGCCCTCGATGATGCCGTGGAGGTCGGGGTCTGTTTCGGCGAGGCGTTTGTTCAGGGCCATGCCGACGAAGGCCTCAGATGAATCTGCCTTTGCAGCCGCTGAGCTGGACCTGGCCTGGCTAGCAAAGCGCGATGCTCGCCGGGCGAGGGCGTGGGATAGCTGCATATTGCAAAGTTTGCAACCGCGTGTCGAATGATTGCCACGTCGGTGCGGTAGAGCCACTGCTATTGCTATTTACACGCTGACGATCGACCAAACCCGCCCCGGACCTGATTTTTTTTTACCTCCCGCAAACACCAATTGAGCTCTATGACGCGATGACGCCGCGTGGCAGCCGTGAAATAGCGCCCCGCACGACAACTCTGGCCCAAAAAAGCTGTGACGATGACGACTTCGCGAGCGCCCTTGACGGCCTTCCGCGACATATTTGCAAATACGGCTCGCGCTGGAACATCTTGTGGTCCACCGCTTTGAATCGCAGTAGCTGGCGGCGCAGCACAACTCATACGATTCAAAAGCAAGCCAGACTCAGAGCCAGACTCATTGCGCAGCCATGCGCACGCTCGTCGCAGCAGTGCTGCTCGCGCAGCAGACCGCCGCGCTGCGCGGCCGAAGAAGATGGCGGGACCGCGGCGGCTGGCTGACGGCCGCGGCGCCGCTCTGCGAGCCGGACCCCTTTAAGTGGACCTTTAGCACAAAAGACTGGATCAAGGCGGCGGCGCCGCTGCGCGAGCCGCCGCACGTGAAGAGCTGGACCTTTAGCACGCGAGATTTGCTGACGAAGCGACGGCCGAAACGGGTTTTGATGCTCATGAGCGACACCGGCGGCGGCCACCGGGCCTCGGCCAACGCTTTGAAGCAAGCTCTAGTAGCGAAGTACGGTAGGAACGTGCAGGTCGATTTACTAGATATCTGGACGGCGGCCGACAAGTTTCCGTGGTCCTCGTCCCCAAAGGCCTACAGCTACATGGGCAAGCGGCCCCATTTGTGGCGGGCCTTCTTTTATGGGACGGCCTTTTATCCTGTGCGCTTGGTGACGCGATTACTCCACGACTTCTCGCTAAGACGACGCTTCAAGAAGCTTCTGAAGCAAGCGGACCCGGATTTAGTCGTCTCCGTGCACCCCATGTGCCAGCACGTGCCCCTCTCTGCGCGGACGTGGCTCGAGAAAAATGCGCGGCGGCCCGTCAAGTTCGCCACGGTCGTCACCGATTTAGGCAGCGCGCACCCCATGTGGTTCGACCGGCGCGTCGACGCGTGCTTCGTGCCGACGCAGCGCCTCGCCAAGTTGGGCAAGTACCACGGCGTCGGCAACGTCGTCAATTACGGGCTGCCCCTGCGCAAGGAGTTTTCCGCGACGACGCCCTCGCCCAAGACGAAGGAGCGCGCGCGGCGGAAGCTGGGTCTGGCGCGGAACTCGTCTACGGTCCTCGTCACGGGCGGCGGCGACGGCTTCGGCAGCCTCGAGAAGATCGTGGACGCCGTGGCCCGGGAGCTCACGGGTAAGGACGCCCAGCTCGTCGTGATCTGCGGCCGGAACGAGGAATTACGGCGGCTCCTGCACGCGCGGGACTGGGCCCGGGAGGCGCCCGGCTTAAAGGTTGAGGTCCGGGGCTTCGTGAGCGACATGAACCTGTACATGGAGGCCTCGGACGTGTTACTCACGAAGGCCGGCCCCGGCACCATCGCCGAGGCCGCGGCGCTCGGGTTGCCGGTGCTACTGACGGGTTTCTTACCGGGGCAGGAGCGGGGCAACGTCCTGTGGGTGCGCGAGAAGAATATCGGCGAGTTGGAACGGAGCCCCGAGAAGGCCGCGCGGACCGTGGCCGCGTGGTTAAATGATGCAGAAGCATTGGAAACCATGTCCCGCAACGCGCGCAAGGCCGCCAAGCCCCACGCCACGGACAAAATTGCGGAGGACCTGATGGCGCTCGTCGAGGGCGTCGCGTCCTTCAGGCTGGCGCGCGCGCTCCGGGAACTCAGGGCCCCGGACGCGCTGTGCGGCGCCCTGAACTACTCGCGCACGGTGATTGGGGAGCTGAAGGCCACCTTGCCCTTCGCGCCGCGCGAGGCGTGGCGGGGCCTCGCCGCCGCCTAGGCGTAACTTTTAGGACCTGTCCTCGTTTCGGCGGCGTCGGTTTGCGTGTCGTTCGGTTGGTTGCTGGTCCAACAAGGCCAATACGACGACTATGGGGGGGCGAAAAAAGTAATTTTTTGATTCGCGGTGCGCCAGAGTGATCAGTCGCGCCAGTGAAATGCGGTCGGTTCGTGCTCCAGAGGTCTCTCTGGGATCGCTTAGGGTCGATACTAGTCGTGTGCAATCGCCTATACCGCATGCACTGGCGCTTGGATCATATCTGCCAATTCTCTCAGCAGTCCAGATGACTCTGACATGAATAGCCAATGTCCCAGATCCAGAGCTTTGAGAGCTACGGGATGCCCAAAGCGCATGCGCATGCGGTGTAGGCGTCAAATTAACTTCAACCCTAACCCAGAGGGAGCCCGAGAGCCGAGTTGCATCTCAAAAAAGTGCTTTTTTTGGGCTCGACAGCACCCGCTACCGTCAAATACGCTAATTATTCGAGGGGCCCCAGTAAGCGTAATAGCGGTCTCTTTGGGTCCCATACTACCCCACCTATAGTGGAAATCAAGTATAGGACATCTACACTACGAGAAGGGTGCTTTGGGCTGCCCGGGCTCGGGTCTGAATATTATTAATCTGGACCTCGCGCAAGTCGGTCGATCATGAAACAAACGATCGCGCCAAGGTCCATGGTAATGGTACCGGCCCTGGTAGTCCCAGGTCCAGGTCTTGTGCCCGAATTAAAGAGATAGTGGGGTCGTACACTTGTCGATCCGCGGGGGGCTTACGGAACAGTTAATCCTATGTACGAGTCGTTCGGGCGGTTCGGATGGATCGTACCATAACCGAAGCGCCTTAAACGCAAATTTGTTTTATAACTCACGGGTCTGGGGCCTTTTTGGAGGTCCGCCTACGCACCGTCGTCCGCGGAGAACGGGCAAGTTGGTCGATTGTGAATAGAACGGCGGCGGCACGGTCCCTCTGGGTAATGTGATCGCTGATACTCGCTGGTCTAGGTTCTGGGCCCGTCTTTGTAAAAAATATATGAACGCCTTCAGGGGGTCGTGTCCTACCAAAGTCCATTTTTTTGCCTTCGGGCAGCCGCGGGAATTTCAAAACAATGCTCGTTTCTGACGGGCACATGGTGTTAGACATTCTACCTATACGTTCTAATTACGGTGGCCGCGGGGCGTCCCAGCAAGTTAATCTTCGGGTGATCGCGGGCATCTAGGCAGCCGCGACGAATTGGAATCAGCCGATTTATGAAACAGACAACGGCCCACGCTCCCCTAGAGATAGAGGGCTTGCTGAGGCTCGCTGGTCCAGGATTATTTGCCTGTCTTGGTGGTCTGACTCGAGGCGCGGCGCGACCTACGCAACTTGCAAGCGCAAATTAGTTTCCACAGACGCAGAATGATGCGAGCCGTCTCTACACGCCATTTAGAGTTGCACGCCCGGGAGTTTACCGGACCATCTCCGGACCCCCTGTTTCTTTTGCATCGACATCTCCACGCCGGCATTTTCACGCGCGCAGCCGCACTAGACACCCAACAACACGTTAGAATACGGCGTCATGATATTTACACCTAGCCTTGTGTTTCCTCGCGGATCACGAGCCGACGCGGCGGTCCGTGTCCTCCTCGCGGAGCGCGGGCGAGTTTCGGCGCCAGCCCGGCCCAGCGGCCGGATGCCGGCGCGGCGGCGCGGCGCAAGCTGCCGCCGCGCGTAGGAACCCGTGGACGCTCTGAGGAGGCCGCGGCGCGCCCTGTGAGGGCGCGCGCGCGCTCGGATGAAACCCCGCGGCGCTCCCGGCGAGCCCCAGCTGCTGCGCGGCGGCCTCGCGGCCCCGCTAGCACACGTGATAGCCCGACGCACACCTGGCACGGGCTCCCCGCTTTTTTTCACTTCACAACCACGGGCGCTCCTTCGCATGAAATCATCCTCCGGCCGGCGGCAGCGAGGTGACTGAAAGGAGCTCTCCGAACCAGCAGACGGCTGATGAACGAGACGCTGCCGGAACAGCATCACCCTGGAGTTGCAGCAGTCAATGCGATGATGAATCATTCGCCATCGATGCGATGCGAAGTTGCACGCCTTCACCCCCTCTTGAACACCCCCACCCACCCCTTTCTGCACACACAGATACAACCATGGCCGACGCCGCCGACGACGACCTCGTGGACTACGACGACGACGACCTCGCCGCTGACCCCGCCGCCGCGGAGGACAAGGACGCCAAGAAGGGCCACTACGTCGGCATCCACGCCTCGGGCTTCCGCGACTTCATCCTGAAGCCCGAATGCCTGCGCGCCGTCGTGGACTGCGGCTTTGAGCACCCGTCGGAGGTGCAGCACGAGTGCATCCCCCAGGCCGTTTTAGGTATGGACATCATCTGCCAGGCCAAGTCCGGCATGGGCAAGACCGCGGTCTTCGTCTTAGCGACGCTCCACCAGCTCGAGCCCGTCGACGGCGAGGTCAGCGTCCTGGTGCTGTGCCACACGCGCGAGCTCGCCTTCCAGATCAAGAACGAGTACGCGCGCTTCTCCAAGTACCTGCCCGCCGTCAAGACGGACGTCTTTTACGGGGGCGTGCCGATCACGCAGAACAAGAAGGCGCTCAAGGACAACACGCCCCACATTGTGGTGGGCACGCCCGGGCGGCTCAAGGCGCTCATCGGGTCCAAGGACCTCAACCTCAGCAAGCTCAAGCACTTCGTCATGGACGAATGTGATCGTTTATTAGAAGCGCTGGACATGCGCAAGGACATCCAGGAGATCTTCCGGACGACGCCCCACCAGAAGCAGGTCATGATGTTCTCGGCGACGCTGGCCAAGGAGATCCGGCCGGTCTGCAAGAAGTTCTGCCAGGACCCCATGGAGATTTACGTGGACGACGACACGAAATTAACGTTACACGGCCTGCAGCAGTACTACGTCAAGCTCCAGGAGGCGGAGAAGAACCGGAAGCTCAACGATTTGCTGGATGCCCTGGACTTCAACCAGGTCGTCATTTTTGTCAGCAAGGTCGCGCGGGCTACCGAATTGGATCGCCTGCTGACGGAGTGCAACTTCCCCTCGGTCTGCATCCACTCCGGCTTGAGCCAGGAGGAGCGCATTGGCCGATACAAGGACTTCAAGGACTTCAAGAAGCGCATTCTGGTGTCCACGGACCTCTTCGGCCGCGGCATCGATATTGAAAGAGTGAACATCGTGGTCAACTACGACTTCCCCGAGGTCAAGGAGGGCAACGCGCAGACGACGGCCTCGGACCAGTACCTGCACCGCGTGGGCCGCGCGGGCCGCTTCGGCACCAAAGGCCTGGCCATCAGCTTCATCTCCAGCAAAGAGGACGCCAACATCCTGGCCGAGGTCCAGAGCCGCTTCGAGGTCGACGTCAGCGAGCTGCCGGACCAGATCGACATCTCCTCGTACATGAACTCCTAATCGGGCACTTTCCCCGCCCGCGGCATTGAGACGTCCCGGGTGTATTCTCTTCTTCGTGTTTTAGGGGTTGGGACTATTAGGAAACCCGTGCGTAAAACCCGTGCTCAAAGGTAATACGTCGCGCGATCGTGTGCTCGAGACGGAGCATCTGCGCTCACACGTAGCATATTAAACATCTACCAACGTGAGCGCAACGAATTGCGACCGCTGTTAAAAGCTAAACGCTGCCTGAGCTTGCCCGGCGGGGTCTCTGCTGCTGTCGTGCGCAGTGGTAGCACGCGGGCGGAGAGCACTACGATAATAAAACGCTGACAACGCGGGGCGACGGAAGCACTGCGTGACAGGAAAGACATGCGGATCATGCTCGCGCTCGCCCTCCTGCGCAGCGTACGTGCGCTGTCGACGATCCCGGCGGCCGCGCGGAGACTACAAAAGATAAAAGAGCTCGAGACGCAGCACGCGTCCCTCGTCGCGAGCGGCGCGAAGCCTGCCGCGGTCCGGAACGCGCGGAAGGAGCTCGGGCGCCTCAAGCGGACGCCGCCGCCCGCCGACGAGGTGCAGTCCCGCGTGGCGACGTTCTACGGCTTTTCCCCCGTCCAGGAGCCGTCCGCGGTCGTAGCGAGGCTACGACAGGCGCTCGAGGAGGACGGGCTCGTGCTGGGGTCCGTATCAGTGGCGAACGAGGGCTACAACGGCGCCCTCACGGTGCCCGTTGAGAGACGAGCGAAGCTCGCCCAGACGCTCTCACAAGCCGCCCCGGAGCTCTGGCCCTCGGTAGCGGACGCCGAGGCCGCGCTCAATTGGGACGCGGCTCCGACGCAGAGCAGCCCGTTCCACCGCCTCCTCGTGAAGGAGAAGAAGCGGGCGCTGGTGGACGGCTTCGAGGAGCCCTTGGACTGGGCCGACTGCGGCGCCGAGGTGGCGCCCGAGGCCTGGCACGGCGAGATCGCGGCGCCGGGCGCGACCGTGCTGGACGTGCGCAACGCGTACGAGAGCGACGCGGGCTCCTTCGCCGGCGCCGTGCCCCTCAACACGTCGACCTTCGTCGAGTCCTGGCCGAAGCTCGACGCAGCGCTCGCGGACACGCCGCGCGACGCCCCCGTGCACATGTTCTGCACGGGCGGCGTGCGCTGCGTCAAAGCCGGGGCCTACGTCAAGCAGAAGCTCGGCTTTACCGACGTACGGCGCCTCGAGCAGGGCGTCGTCGCCTACGAGCGGTGGCAGGCCGAGTCGGGCGCGGAGAGCCGCTTCGTGGGCGAGAACTTCGTGTTTGATAAACGCGTGGACGACAAGCCGCCAGGGGACTCATATCTACTTTAGAAACCCCTTCCTGAACCCCTGCTTTGATGATTTTCCCGGAGGAGACGCAGCAGCTGGCGCCGGCGCGGCCGCGGCCTCGTTTTTACGAGCTTCGTCCTCCATCTCCTTGAGCCGCCTGTTCAGCTTGTGCTTCTTGAAGAAACGCTTCGGGTCGAAGAAGCGCGGGTCCGCGGGCGCCTCGTCCTCGTCGTCGTCGTCGTCCAGGTCGTGCTCCTCGAGCAAAGGAAAGCGCGGGCAGACCGGCGCCGTCGCAATGAGGTCGGGCGGCCGGTCCAGGAAGTCGTCCGGCGGCGCGTCCGCCGCGGGCGCCCAGTCAATGCCCGCGTCGATGCTCGCGTCGACGTCGGCGTCGTGCGCGGAGAGCACGTCGAAGAACAGCCGGGACCGCTCGTAGAAGCGCACGGCGTCGTGCATCACGAAGGGCGCGTAGAGCTCCAGGTCGACCGCGTCCACTAAGTCAATGATGCGCTCGAAAATAGACGCGCCCGCGTCCGCCACGAGTCGCATCACAACCTCCGCGTCCCGGGCGTCCGCCTCGTCGCCGTCCTCCCGGGCCTTCACGGCGTCCGCCTGGAAGGAGGACGCGCACCGCGTCGCGAGCACGTAGCGTAAGAGATAAGCGTCCACTAACAAAGATAACGCCCCGACGTCGCACACGCCCTCGAGCGCTTTAGCGTAGGCCTCAACGAGCTGCGGCGCCGTCAGGCGCCACAGCTCCCGGCGGGCGCGCTTGTAGTGCGGCGGCGCGTGCCGCCGCGTGGCGCAGACGTCCGACGCGCAGACCGTCACGGCCAGTTGCATATATAATTGAAACAGCGTCGAGCCGAGCGCGTGCGACGGCTCGCACGGGAGCTGGGCCGTTTCTTCCACGTCGTTTCCAGCCCCGTCGTCCACCTTTAGCACGCGGTCGCGCCACCGGGCCCCCTCCCGCATCCTCATCAAAGCCGCGTCCCTCTGGTCCCGCACCGCACTCATGGGCAGAGGCGGATCTAATGGATCTTGCAGCACGAAGTCTCCTCTCAAAACATCCTGCCAGCCGTGCGCGAAGCCGCCCAGGTCGTCGGCGAAGGCCTCGATCAGGGGCGGCACGACTCCACTCGCCCAGGCCACGAGACAAACGGTGCACGCGTCCCTTAATGCAGCTTCTAACCGTTTCTTGACGTCCGAACAGTCGTCCAATGCGCCGGAACAAAAGAGGTAGAACTCGTCCCGCGACACGTCCGGCTCCGTCAAACAACAGGCCCCGATCTCGTCACTCTCACCTAGAATGGCCACGGCCGCCTCCCGCGCCGCCGCGCCCTTCGCAACATTTGAGACAGTAGCGTCCGCCACGTCGAAGGCCGCCTCCACCTGATCTGATGAAGCGCGGCCCGAGGTCGCGACGCAGAGCTGCGCGGCGGCCACGGGGCTCACCACGGCGTACCGTAAGCTCCAGGCCACGCGCGCCGCGATGACCGCCGCCGTGCAGTCCTCCCGCGCTCTTCGCGTGGTCTCGTGCGCCACGAGCGGCGGGAGGACCGTCCGCCGCGCGTTAGCCCGCCTCCTAAAAGTCCGGCCCGGGCACGTGGGCTCGCCCGGCTCCTCCAGGGCCCGGACGCGGTCGCGGACGGCGGATTGCTCCGCTTCCGCATGCGATCTTAAATACCGGCCCGCGTCCCTACCCCTTCTTCTAAGTAGCCCGGCGATGGAAGCAACGCACTCCACAAAACGCGGCGCGACGGCCGATAAAACGGCCTCCGTCGACGCCCGCGTGTTTTCGGACGTGCCCAGCCTAACCGTGGCGTCGGCGCAGGCCCGCCACCGCTCGTCGAGCCACGACGATATTCGCGCCGCGGCCCAGTTGCACTCACTTGCCGAGCAGTCCACCTGGGCGCCGCCGCCCGAGTACTGCCAATAATCTAAATCCCGCTTCGTTTTTTCCAAAGCGTCGCCGGCTTGTGTCTTTTCTTCGTCGTGGATTAAAGCTTCTAACGGCGTGGGGGCCTTGGCTAACGCGTCCGACGTCGCCTTGAGTAATCGCTCTGTATCTTTCCGGCACGCCTTTAAGCCGCGCCGCAACCGGCGGTCCACCAGCTTCGCAAAGGCCGGCGCGAAGGCCGCCCGCCACGGCGAGCACAGCTTCCGGACGTCGCGAGCAATCAACGTCGCCGCGTCGGCGTCGGCGTCGTCCCCGTCGTCGCCGACGAGGACCTCCCGCAACTTATCGTGCTCGCCGTCGTAGAACACGTCCGCGCGCACGCGCGCCGCCGAGGACCGCGCGAGGCGCCAGTCCGACGCCGCCTCCGCGTCGGCCGCGCCCGCGACGACAAAGAGAGAAGCGCACGCGGCGCGCCACGCCTCGCCAAGGTCCTCGTCGCAGGAATTCTTCAACGCGTCCCGTAGAGCCACGAGCTGCTGCGTCTCCGAGACGCGTTCCGGCCGCAAGACCTCGGACACGCGCGCCCGCGCCTGGCGCACGGCGTCGCGCGTCCAGTCGCAGGCCGCGGCGCGGACCCCGTCCGCGGCGACGGAGCAGTCCAGCTCCACGACCGCGGAACCGGTGTGCGCCGAGGCGTTTCGGAGAATATCCGCCGCGCTCGCGGCGAAGGCGCCCTCGAGGAACAGATCATTTAAATCCGTCACGGTCCGCGCCACGGCCGTCGCCGCGGTCCGAAGGGCCCGTTCCGGGTCCTCGTCCGTCGACGCGAGCCAGGCCCGGCGCGACTCCAAAAAGAGTCTCAGCGCGCGACCGCCGGGCTCGTCCGCGCAGCTGTCGCAGAGGACGCACGCCGCCACGGCGGAGGCGTACACGCTCGACGCCGCGTCCGCGTCCGTGCGCCGCAAGAACGCGTCGGTCGCCTCGAGGAGGCGCGTCCGCAGCATGCGCGCGACGGGTCCCAGCGCGCCCCGGGCCCGTTTCGTTAAGGCGGCGACGGCGAGGTAGCACGAGGCGGCACCACCGTAATTCTGGGCGTCCAGGGCGTGCCACAACTCGGGCGCCAGGGAGGCGGCTCGCGCGGCGGCGGCCTCGGTCGTCGTGATTTTTTCCACAACCGGCGGCGCCGGCGGCGCGACGTGGGACGCCGCGGTCGCTTGCGCGGCGCTCGCTTCGACGCCCGCGGCGAAGGCCGTGGTGTCGCGCGCCGCGACGCCCAAATCTCCAATGGCGTCGGCGCTCTCGAGCAGCCGCTTGTAGCGCTCGCCGAGCCACTGGTGCGCTTCTTGGCCCTTCTCGGCAGCGCCGGTACGTGCTCGCTCCCTAGCCGCGCGGGCCTCCGCGACGCTGAGGAGCATTGGGGGGGGAGCGCCATTTTGAGGAGCGGCGGTCGCCATTGCTCCTGAAGTCAGTGGCCTGGGCCGAGACGTTAAGCCGGCGCTCGGCAGTATTCAGACAGCACGAGGCCAGCTCCAGCACGGCCTGAGGCAGGCGGTCGGCGTCCCAAGCTTATTGCTCATCGTGCGGTTTTCCAAATGCCGTCGATATCACCCGGGTTTTTCACTCCTAATTAATTTTGAACGCGCGGTGCTGAGGCTAGCAGCGGATGGGTTGGCGCGTTATAAGGGCCAGTTGTATCGGCGCAGCGACTCGTACGACTCACAGGGCACGAAACGCCTTAAAAATGCGCCAGCAAGACAAAAAACTAGTGCTCGACGCTTGCGCTGCAAGTGTCGCAGCCATGGCTGTCGCTGCGGCGTTGGGGCCAAAGAGCTGCAGCCGTCGCGGCGGTAGTTTCTCATCTACCCTCGTCGAGTCGTGTCGCGGCATGCGTCACGACGTCCCCTACGAGCTGCGGGGCCTCGTTGAACCGGTCTGCGACACAATAGCCGACGGCCACTGGGCGTTGACGGCTATAGTCGCCGCCAACGCGTTGTGCTTCCTGCCAGCCCTCGCGAATTACAAGGACTGGAGCGTCTCGCGACATGACTTGAGTAACGAGCGATTGCTACGGTACCAGCTTGCCCACGCTAATTTGCCTCATATCATGGGCAACATGTTCACGTTGTTAGCTGTTGGAAGTGAGGTCTCTGAAGCCCTTGGTTGCAACCAGCTCGTCCTACTCGCTCTGTACTTGGCTTGTGGCTGGGCGGGAGGCCTCTGTGCCGCATTGCTTTCGAACGCGTCGACGGTTGGCGCGTCGGGCTCAGTCTCCGGAGTTATAATTGCTTTATCAGTTCTGAAACCGACTTCCGCGGTAACGATCCTCGGCAATGTGCAGGCGTCGAATCCATTGATGCTCCTCGGCGGTACGCTTGCAGCCGACTTGTCGCGCCGCGGCGTGTCCTGGCAAGCCCATTTCGGCGGAGGAGCTGCTGGGTGCCTGATCGCGTGGGTGTTGAAGCTTGTGGCGTCGTTGTGAGGACTGTCCTTGACTAATGAAATGTTTAAACACAGTCATTATTACAGACAAAGCCACACTACGCCGTGACGCCGCCCTCATCGAAGATCGCGCTCACAATATGCGCCGCCCAGAGCTCATACCCCTTCTCGTTCGGGTGCACGCGGTCCGACGCGGTATAGCCCGCGTCGTCGTCCGTGGAGAAGACGCCGACGAAGGTCGCGGCGCCCTCGGCCGCGATGGATTTCTTCTGCGCGTCCCAAGCTGCTGCAATGAGGCCCATATAGGACTTCAAGGGCTCCGCGACGCCGGCGATGGCCATCGGGTACGCGGGGAGCACGACGCGCCCCCCCGTTCTGGCATTGACCTCGTCCACCAGCGCCGCGAGATCTCTGCCAAACGCCCACGGCGTGCGCCAGAGCTCGCCCCGAGCCAAGTGCTTGAAGTCGTTCAAACCGACCATGATGATCACGACGTCGTACTCTCCATGGATTTGGGGCAAGAGCTTGCGCCGGATGGCCGAGACATCGGAGCCCGTCTCGCCCAGGGCGCGCCACTCGACCTCGACGCCGTACGCGTCCGCCAGTAATCTACTGACGCGCCGTGCTAACGGAGGCCCGCGCGCCGCCTCTTCGGACGATCCGCCCACGCCGGACACCAACGAATCGCCCACAAACAAGACGCGCTTCCGTGGTGTCGCCAGCGTCGTCGGTGTCGCCAGCGTCGTGGGTGTCACCAGCGTCGTGGGTGTCGCCAGCGTCGTGGGTGTCGCCAGCGTCGTCGCGCGCCTTCTCAAATCGACCAGTGATTGTTTTAGCTCGTCCTGGCGCTCGCGCAGCCGTTCCGCGATGCGCTGCTTTTCCGCGCGGAACCGCTCGGCGTGCAAGCGCAGCGCTGCCTCCGCCTTCTCGCGCCGCTCTCGCAGCGGCAGGACGCGGCCCACCTCGGTGGCGTGTAGCTCTGGAAGCGGCACGTAGGTGTTCCCGTAGTAGACTGCTTGGCCGCAGGCGGCCGCGGTGACGCCCACAAAGGCCTTGGTTGTGCGGTCGGCCGTCCAGAGGAGGGAGCGGTACATTGTATGCCCTGCACTCCCAAAGAGCTGCAAAGCGTGAACGTCGAGAGGGCGCGGCAACGCCCCAAATCAATGCGTATGGGGCATAAACTTAGGGAAAAGAACCACAGCCAAGAAAACCCGTCCAGGAAACCCGTCATCAGATTCAACTCCCTTTTGGATCCTGTTCGCAGTTGGTCGTTGCAATACGTCCTGCTGGTGTGCACCATACGCTTGCCAGTCTCTTAATGCGCCTGACAGCCATCGCGTTGCACGCGCAAGCCGCCACGTCGCGCTTCACTCACGCTCCAACCGCGCGCTTCAGCGTCGTCGTCGCGCGGGCCATGAGCGAGCTGGTCGGCGGCGACGCGGCCGCCGAATGCACGACGACTGCTGAAGAGCGCGCCGAGGCCGCGACGCTGCGCACAACAGACGGCGCCGCGGAAGTGGCACCGACGGTGGCCGGCTGCGTCTTTGCGGGACCCGGACGCCAGAAGTACGTCTTGGTCCAAGCAGGCGCGCGGTACTTCGTCCGCGGCGATCCGCGAGCGAGCTATCACAAGGACGCCGCGCGGCCGTTGGTCGAGGAGCTTCGCGCGATGGAAGTCGCGCACGAGGTGCTCGGCGGCGGCCGCATCCAGTTCGAGCCCGACCCGAAAACCATCCACATCTACGGCCAGTCGATAGGCTTTCCCTGGCAAGGAGAGTTCCGTCACGACCTCTCGGCGAAGGTCTGCCAGGAGGCTTATCCGGATTACGCCGTCACGACGTCAAACGAGGGGTACTAATTATAAGTTGTATACAATATCGGAGGCCTCTTTGAGCACTCGTCACCACCTCGGCCGCCGCGGCCACGTAGATTCTTCGCACGCGTCGCCCGTCGCGTTCGGCCAGCGCGCCCACGCGTCCGGCAGGCGCCGGCCCAAGAAGGAGGCGAGCCCCGCGTTGTAGGGTCCAAATAAAACGGCCAGGCGCCGCTGCGCGAAACTGGAGAAGGCGTGGCGCGGCAATTCTTCGAACGCGGCGCCGCGCGTGTTGTACTTTCGTTTGGAAATGGCGTGGGCGTCCGTCTTCGTCGGGTCTAGCCCGATATACCGCAGGACATCTCGGAGGCGATCGGCCTGAGTCGTCTCCACAAAAAATTCTTCGAAGAACAGCGCATGTACGCTAAAGCCCGCGCTCGCCCACCGCTTTAAGTGCGCCACGTAGATGCCCTCGTACACGCCGTTGCGCGACGGTTCGAACAGGCCTCTTGGTGACGGGCGCTTCCACCACTGCGGCTGGTTGCGGGTCACGCCGCAGAACGTGTGGACGTCCCTTCGCATATCAAAGTCCGCCACGGACTTCCCCGTGTAGCCCCGCGTCTTGAGCCGCACGCGCATGCGGAACTGCGACTCATAGCGCGCGATCGGCTCCCGTAGTAAGGCGATGACCTTCAACGCGGGAGGACAGTAGGCCGCGAGGCGCTTCGGCGCGTCCGCGTGCACGAGGTAGGCTACAGACGATTCCCCGGCGAGCTTTCTTTTTGACACGCAGGGGAACTGGCGCGCGTACCAGGCGTGCGGCGGCTGGCACACGCCGTCGACGCAGGCGCGCCCCTGCTGGCACTTGTTCACACATGACACGGGCGTCGCGGGGAAGAGCTTGTCGTTGTTAAAGTACATGACTTCGCCGGCGCGAGGCCCTCGATCTAAGCCGTAGCCGACGGCGTCCGGATGCGCCGAGATCCATCGGTACAGCGAGGTGGTTCCCGCCTTCCGCGCGCCAATAATAACGTACCCTAAAATGCACGCGTCGCAGTCGTTGCGGCAGCGCTGGGTGCACTTTTGGGCGGCGGCGGCTGCGAGGAGGAGTGCCGCTGCGGGCTTGAGGAGCATCGGTCCCGCGCGGCAGCGGCCGCGCACCGGAGGAATGCTCCTGCGTGTGTCGTCGTGTTGTGGCCGCCGACCGTTGTGAAGGTCGCCTGGGGCAGCCCAAACGCCAGGCTAGCTGCCAGCTCTCAGCTGATCGACGGGTTTCTCAACGGGTTTTCCCTGCAAAAATTTAACGTGCTCGAGCCCACAGCGCTGCCTGTGGGCGTTGCTACGCTGGCGACGTTTAGGACAGTCGGGTTTTAATCCTGCTGCGCTGTTGTGCGAGTAGCTGACAGCAGCCGTTCGAGCTCTAGCAGCCAGCCAGTTGAGTATGGATGAAGTGATGCGCCCCGCGCCAGCTTTCAACCTGCCGTCGCTGAAGCGGCCCCTCTCGAGCGACGGCGCCGAGAGCTTGCCGTCGAAGCTTTTCGCCGCGACGATCAACGGCTCTCCCGCGCCCTCGCCGAGGAGACGAGAAGCGAGCCACGCCGACGCCAAGCGAACGCGTGGCGGCGAGGAAGATGTACGGCGGCGACAAATGTTCGCCACGACGCTGACGCCGCTGTACCACGCGCCGGAACCACCGACGCGCGCGCCTACGCCGCTGTACCACGCGCCCGAGCCGCCGACCCGCGCACCGACGCCGGCGCCGGAACCGGGCGTTCCCGCGACCTGGCTCGGGCTGGTGCGCTCGCTAGACGGTTCTTCGTTGGAGCCGCTGCTGCGGCGGTCGCGGAGGCCGCCGAGGTGAATTTTTTTCGTGATAAGTGATTGAATTGTTGTCAACCAGAGCTAGACGGCAACGTAGAGTCAGGTGTAAATTAATTAGGCATTGTGCAGGCTGAAGACACGATCCAGGCGCGGACGTAAAAACGGGTTTTGCCGGGTTTTCAGGCCAACCGCAAATCAAGACGCGGACCGCTGCTGCGGCCTTCATCGCTACGGTATGATGGTTAGGATGCCTCATGGATGCATGCTTCTCGCCGCAGTGTCACTACAAGGTGTTCCAGCAACCGCAAGGCGCCGAGGGCTGCAACCAATGGGCAAGAGCACACTGCTGCAACTGCTGCAACTAGCGGGCGGCAGCACCACCGCTCCGCAGGAATCGCGAGCCGTACCGGTGCCCGAAAAAGCGCTCGGCATCCTGCGGCGCTGCGGCGCGTCGCGATACGGCCGGCCGAGCCCGCAGGAGGCGACCGAAGCGCTGGTCCGAGTCCTCGACGCGTTCCAAGCGGCGCCAAAGATCCTCAACCTGGGCAGCAGCAGCGGCGTCGTGCCGTCGACGGACGATATTGCCCTCAAGATGGAGGAGCGGCCGATCGGCTTTAGTCAAGCGCGCGACTGGTCGCCCTATCTGCGCGACGCGGCCTGGCGGCCCGTGTTCTGCGCGCCGATAGAAGCGCTCGACGCGGCACGGCGCTACCTGAGCTGCCCGACGCCTTCGCCGCCGCCGGGCTCCGCGGGCCGGTTCCTGGGCGCGCAAATCAAACGGACGTTCGCGGGCGATGGCACGTACCAACAGAAGCGGCCCCTCCTGCTCGGGTTGTTAAGGGTGCGGACGTGGGGCCGTTATAGATATATGGCCGCGGGCGGCGGCGCTCTAGCATCGACGCTCGTGGCGCCCCAGCGTATGGGCCTCCGCGTCCTGGGCGTCCCGTTGCCCCTCTTCGACGTCCGGCCCGGGAGGGGCCTGCGAGGTTTTTTTTCCAAAAAGAACACGCCGCCGGCGCCCGAGGCGCACACGTGGTGCTTCGCCGACGAGACGCTCTGCGTCACGCGCGCCGCCGACGGCTCCTATGGCGTCTGGCTTCGCGTCGGCTGATGTAATCTTGACAAAATAATTAAAATGCGCGTCGCTACCAGCCCCTCGACGACTGCGCTTTGTTGTATTCGCTCAGAATAGCTGTTGATACGGAAACTCCCACATGACTCGAGGAGTACGGAACCGATGTCGTCGACCATCAGGAGCATGAAGCCTGCGTTGCTTGTGCACCAATTATTATCTTCGTGAATCGCAATGAAGTGCGTCTCTGCGCATCCTCTATCGTGAGAAAAAAATGAAGAAAAAAAATGTTAAAATTTAGTTTGATCGGGCAAGATCCTAGAACGGCTCCGAAATGGTCCGTGCAGTGGTCGTATTGATCCGAATCCGTCTCGTTTGGAAAGACCTGCTCCAGGTCCTCGTAGCGGTCGTTCTGCGGCGGCATCAGGGGCGCGATCTGGCGGCACCACTTGGATCTGAGCCCGGACGGGCCCTCCTTGCGGACGCTCTGCACCATCGCCGAGGCGCCGAACTCCTCGCCGTCGACGTACAAGTCCCGGCGCTTGTCGCCCGCCGCCAAGGCGTCCCTGATCTCCGTCAGATAGGAGAAGTCCGTCGCGGTCACGCAGCGCGCGTTCGGCGGCACGTGGGGGTTCCGCACCTTGGTGCTCGCGAAGAGCCACCAGCCCGCGAGCGGCACGCCCTTTTCTTTCTTCGTGGCCGCGGGGAGCATCATCTCCCGGAGGAGCGGGGCGTAGGCGCCCACCGCGGCCTCGGCGTCGCGCGGGGGCTGCGCCGGCATGGTCGTGCTGGGCGCGGCTTGCCGGCTTTGCGGTACAGCTCGTGGCGTGCTGTTTTGCTGCGCTGCTGGCGCGCGCGGGCGGCAGGGCTGGTGCGTTGGCGTGCGAGTGGCGTCTGTTGGGCCTCCGGTGCTGCCCTCGAATGCCCTGCGACGCAATTTGGTAAATAAGGGCACGAGAAAGCAAGTCGCCTCCGCCCTCCGTGTTACAACCCTTGCGGGGAGGGCAGCTGGTATCGCATCGTGTGTGTCTGAAAAACCGTGTTTGCACACAGTTGCTCTCGGATAAATGACGCTTTGAGTTTGGCGGCGCAGGCGTGTGCCGCGCGCGTCTCTGTACGCTCTAAAATCAATCGGCGAAATCACCGACGGCAGGCAATGCTAGCCAGTGGTGGCACGCCTTCTTCTAAGGTCGATTGGCGGGTTCTGGCACGCGCGCGAGTGTCGATGTTACATAGCTGCTACGGCTACAGCCCACACGGCTTTCCCGACACATACATACGAGCACAAGACTTATCGTCGACCCTTCCCCCGCCCTTTGCCCCGGCCACCGCCCCGGCCGCTGCCCTTGCCCTTGCCGCGCCCCCCCTTCTTCAGGCCGGCGAACTTGTTGCCGCGCGGCTTCTCGACACCCGCGTCGAAGTCCCCGTCGTCGTCCTGCCGCCGCCGCCCCTTCCGATGCTTCCCCTCGTCGTCGTCGCGCATCTGCCGCGCCGCGCCGCGCGAGGCCTCCGCGACCCTATCCAGGAACGCCAGGGCGCGGTCCTCGTCGACGTCCGCCTTGGGCAAGCGCCTGCCCAGCAAATGCTCCAGGCGCTGGTAGAGCTCCACGTCGTACTGCGTGACAAACGCGACCGCCCTGCCGGCCCTACCGGCGCGCGCCGTGCGCCCCACGCGGTGCACGTACTCCTTGCCGTGGCCCGGGATGTCGTAGTTGAGGACCAGGTCCACGGTGGGTATGTCTAACCCCCGCGCCGCGACGTCGGTCGCCACCAAAATTTTCGTGTCCCCGGCCTTGAACCCCCGCAACGCGCCCAGCCGCTTGGGCTGGTCCATCTTCCCGTGCAAGCACTGGGCCTCGAAGCCTAATTGACGCAGCAACAACGCCACTTTCGTCGCGCCCGCGCACGTCGCGCAGAAGGCCAGCGCGCTCCGACCCCGGTTCATGTCCAGCAGCGCGGCCAGGTAGCACTCCTTGTGCTTGGCCGGGACGAAGAGGTACTCCTGCGTCAGGTTGCGCGGCGTGGCGAACTTGTCATTGACTTCGACTTTCACCGGCTTGTGCAGGGACGCGCGCTGGAGCTTCGCGACTTTCGACGTCATCGTCGCCGAGAAGAGCATCGACGTCCGGCCCTCCGCGGGAATGGCGCCGCAGATGGCGTCGAGCTCCGCCTCGAAGTCCATGCTGAGCATGCGGTCGGCCTCGTCCATGACCAGGCACTTGCAACTCCGCAGGTGGAAGCCCTTCGTGTTTTCTAGGTGGTCCACGAGCCGACCGGGCGTGGCGATCACGCAGTGCGGTTGTTTGGCTAGGGCTAAGGATTGCTGGGCCACCTCCACGCCGCCCACGATGCACACGCACCGCAACCCGATGGCCTTCCCCAGAGCATCGAACACCTCGTGGATCTGCACGGCTAATTCTCGTGTAGGCGCCAAGACGACCCCGAATAAACGAGAAGGCTTCTCCAGCAGCTTGTGCATGATGGGCAGGCCGAAGGCGCCCGTCTTCCCCGAACCGGTTTCTGCTAAACCGATCACGTCCCGTCCTGCAAGCGCTACCGGAATAGCGGCCTTCTGGATGCGCGTGGGCTTGGTCCACCCGATGGCGCTCGTCGCGTCCACGAGCGCCGTGTGCAGGCCCAGCGCCGCCCAGGCCGGCTCGCCCTCGAGCTCGTCCTCCTCCTCGTCCTCGGCGGCGTCGGGCGCCGGCTCCGCCTCCTCGCCCGGCGCTTCCTCGTCCTCGTCCTCGGCGGCGTCGGACGTCGGCTCCGCCTCCTCGTCCGGCGCTTCCGGCGCCTCGACGGCGGGCTCCGGCGCTTCCCGCTTCATGGGCGCGCGCGCCTTGGTCTGCGCGATGGCGGCGAGGCCGACGCCGAGGTCGCGGCGCGCGGGCGCCGGCTCCGCGGCGCGCTCGGCCTTCACCTTCTTCGCCTTCTTCGGGGCGCTGCCGTCGCTGTAGTAGCCCGTCACGCCGCGGCACGTCGTGAAGACGGTGCCGGCGACCGGACCCTCGTACCTCTTGGCCTCGCGCACGAGCTCGCGCGGCGGCGCGGCGGATTTGCGCTTCTGCTTCCGTTTCTTGCCGCTGCCGTTGCGGTCCATCGCTGCGGCGCGCTGCGAATTTATCGCCTGATGCTCTCCTCTTTTTGCAATCACTGCGGCCGTCAACGACAATCGACCAACGACAGGCCGTGCGTTTTTTTTACGTATGCGCAGCGATGCGACACGAAACGGTATTGGCAGTAGTCCTTCCTGTTGTCCTAGTGAGCAAAACGTAGCACACCTCGCTTTGGGTACAAAAACCCGTGCCAAAATTTGTCACACACGTCGCAGCCATAGCACGGCATATCCGAGCGCGGCACCTCGTAAACAACGGCCTCGCGCAACAAGCTGGCCGATCGATTTGGCTGCTTCTGCAGCCAGCCAGTTGACTGGTTGGGTTGTACAACGCTGCTCCGTGACCAGAGACCCTGCCCGTGCGTTGTGCAGCAACGGTAGCGGAGTGGCGCAAGCTGTGCGACGTCACAAACGACCCATGGACGCAGCCCCATGAGCTAGGATGGAAGTGGATGTGCTCACGGCCGCGCGGCGCGCGCGCGAGCGGCGGCAGCGGGACCTGCACCGCCACGGCCAGGCGGTCCTCCGGCGGGTGCTCGGCATCGCAGTCCTCTCGACTATAGTGCTCCTCTACGGCGCCATGTCGACCTACACGTCGGATAACAAAAAGCACTTCGGCAGTGGCGCCGGCGTGCTCTACGGCCTTGGTGTGGTGGTTCTACCGGGGACGGTCGTGGGCCTCTACATCGCGTACGGTCCCGGCGAGGCGCTGAGTCGATCCGGCAAGGGTTTCATGGTGCTGGTGGTGGCCCCGGCGCTCGGTGTTCTGGGGGTCGTGGCCAACCTTATGCTTAAATCGCAGATGGATAGGGAAACGCGGAACTTTGGCCTCTTCTTCGGCAGTTTCGCGGCAGTCTTGGCGGGCCTCGCGATCCACCTCACGTGGTCGCTGGTCGCAGCGGCCAATGCGTCGGAGTACGTGCCCGCGACGGCCGCGGGCTGGCTCGGGACGTGGATCTGCGGATTAGTCATGGCACCTTTAGGGGTGGCGGGGCCCCTCTTACTAGTGCGAAAGAACGGGGCCATGCTCCACCAGTGGTTCGGCAAGGTCTCCACCGACGAGCACGCGACGAGCGCACGGCCGCCGGTGCAGATGCTGCCCGCATTACTTATTCCGTGGTTGGCGTTGCTTGTATTAGTACACCCGCTGGTGCGCGTGTCTGTATTGCGGTGGCCCGTCTTCGCCCGGATGAATGAAGGCATCCCGCGCCTGCATCATGCCCCACAACGCTGCGGGTGCGGGCGGAGACCCCTCGACGCCCTGGACGCTATATTAGTGTCCTCGTTCCTCGCCTTTGCGTTCTCGTGCTATGCGTCGAACCTCGCCGTGCCGCTGCGCCTCGCGGGTGTTGCATTAGCCCTGGTCACGCCCTGGGCCGCGGCCGGGGCCGCGCGCGTCGGCGCCTTCTCCGGTTCCACGGACGCCGTCTGGCGGCGCGCGACCGCGAAGTTCGTGGCGCCGGGCCTGGTCCTGGGCCTCGTGGGTCTGCGCCTGGGCCGGAAGAGCGCGTGGCTCGGGCCGCTCGCGCGCGTCGCGTTCGGTGCCGCGGCCGTCGCGGGCCTCGCCCTCGCCGCCCGGCTGACGGTCGAGCGGGCCGACGCCGCGACGCGCGTGCGACGGAGTACGGCCTTCGCGGCGATCGGCGTGCTGCCGTGGTGGCTGGCCGTTGTCGGGGAGGCGGACTTACGCTCGCCGACGCTGCAGGGCGCCTTTGTCGCGGCGCTGCCCGCCATCCTGGTCGGTATTCAAGCAATGTGGGACCCGGCGCCGCCGCCGAGGCGCCTCGATATCTTACGGGCCCTCCCGCATCTACTCCTGGTGGCCATGGGCAGCTACGTGGGTTTAGTGTTGGCCTTGTCGCGATTGAAAGCCGGCGGCGCGGGCGTGCTACTGGCGACGTTCGTGGTCGCGCCGCTGTGCACGCGCGTTGGTCTAGATGACGGCCGGAAGACGACGAAGCTGCGCTTTTGTCGAATACAGCTAACACCGCGGGTTTGGTTATTAGTGGTCGGCGTGACACCAATGATCACGATACTCGTCTTGACCTCACTTCGAGTGTGCGGTGGCGTCGCTCCCAGCGACGCCTTCGGCGCGTTGCTCGCTTTTAAAAGAAACGATATAAGGGACGAGATGAGAGCCGGCTGCGCGTGGCTGTTCCTGGCCGTGCCCTGCACGACGCTGGGCTGGGACGTCGTTGAACGAGCCGCGGAACGGTGGCGACGCACGGCCCGGGCGCGGCTGCCCGACCGGCCGCACTACTACGACGAGTTGCTAGGTGTGGAACTGGTAGAGACCGTGTCGCACGCGAAGCGGCGCTGGAGCCGCATCAACGCGGCCGTGCGCACGGGCGTCATAAGCGCGGACGATACAATTGTTGTGGACCATTCAACAAGCGACCTGTGGGACCACCAGATCAAACCGACGGAGGCGGCGCCGGCGTTCGGGGGCATGCTCTGCTGTTTGGTGTTGGTGCCGTTCGGGGTGCTGGCGCCGCTGTTCTTCTTGGTGGACGGGCCGACCGTATTATTATTAAACAAGTCGCGATTGATGGGGGCGCTCGTCCTGGCCGTGTTTGTGTTCGTGACGGTTTTGACGACGGCCGCGAACGCCTCGATGGACCGCATCCAGACGGAAAAGAAGTCCAAGGTGGCCGGGCACGCGTTGCGCCTCGCACTACGAGCGCAGCGCGTCGTCGCCGACGGGAGTAGGGCCCGGCAGCTCTTCGACGTGCGGCACCACCACGTCGCCATGGCCAGTGCCGCTTTGAGACGGAGGTTACACGGGCGGCCCCGCCCCTTGACGGAGCGCCAACACGTGAACGTGCAAGATGCCGCCGACCGTGCGTTACTCGATGATCTGCAGCGGGCGGCGCAGCGCCACGCTACACTCCTCGACGCGTCCCAGGCGGCGCTGGCCGAGGTATTCCAACCTAGTACTGGTCTGGACGCCCTCAAGGGTTCTCGAAGGGGCGCGTACGCGGCGTACGAGCTCATGGTGCGCGAGGACCGCTTGGTACATGACGAGGGGCTCTACTACTGGGCCGCGACGGAGAAGGATGCCCGCTCCATGTCCCTGGTTGATCTTCCGCAGCTCATCGAGGGCATCGCAAAACAGTACGCGCACGATAGACTCGTGGCCGAGGCGTACGCCCGGCGCCGCCGGAAGCGCGCGGAGGCCGTGTTAGTTGTGGAGAAGGAGGTCAATTTGCGAATAGAGCTCCCGCAGTGCCTGACGACCTGCTGTGCGAAGAAGACGGACGCTGTTATTCATGTGGAACCGGTGAAAGTGGACCCCGCCACATTACAGCTAAGGAAGAGAGCGATGGTCGCGATCGACGCGTGCGAGCGGCTGGCGGAAGACGAGGGGTTGAGCGATGCAAGAAGGAAGGCCCCGTGGCGCGCCGATGTTTTAAGGGAGGCGGTCACGGGCGCGCTCATGGGCGGTGTAGATGACGCGTTACAACCGCTGGTGGCCCTGGAGGCGCGCCTCGTGGCCCGGGCGCGGTGGGGCCTCCTCTGCGACGCGTTACCCGTGTTAATTGAAAGACGCTGGTCGCTCCAGGCGATGCCTTTGAAGTCCACCATGAAGTACCGGGCCGCCCTCCTCCCGCGGGCCTTCGCGGCCTACCGGCCGATGACGGAGGCGCACTGGCGGCAGTTTCTAAGTGATGCGAAGGTCCTGGACGACGGCATCACGACCCTCAAGGCGGAGTTCGTCTTCGCGGCGCTGGCCGCGGAGGGAACGATGGACTACCGCTCCTTCCGCCAGGCCATGCGCCAAGTCGCGGTCGCGTTGTACCCTCAGCTCCCCGAGGCCGACGCGCTGAAGCTGCTCGGACAGAAGCACGTTTTTCCGAAAGTGGCCATGGCTCGGCCCGTCGACGCGCGGGAGTTGCTGCCGCACGCGGAGGCGAGCACCGGCCCGCGCCTGCTGGAATTGCTTCGAAGAGAGGGCGGCGTCGTGCGCGACGCGGCGAAGCGCGGGGCGTCCGTCGCGACGTTGCGGAAGGCCATCGCCCAGCAAGGCGTGACGCCGGGCGCCGACGCGCACGGTTTATTAGCCGTCCGGGCCGGCGCGACCTACGGGCGAAAATTAGACCTCGCGCGGACGGCGTGCGCCGAAGCGCGAGGCGCCGTCGCCAAGGCCGTCGAGTCGAGCAACGCGGACCGCCGGCCCAAGACGCCCGTGATCGTCGAACACGTGCTGTCGCCGGAGGAGGCGCTCGCCCGGGCGGAGGCGGAGAAACGCGAGCGGCGGGAGCGGTATGAGAAGTCGTACTATTTTAGAATGAGAAAGTGCATCGGCGACGCCTGGAAGGCGCGGGAACCGGACGAGGCGGACTTGGAACTGGAACTCATGCGCATCGGCGTGCAATCGACGGGCGACCGGCCCCGGGACTGGTCCCTGGTGTCGGAAAAAGTCGTGCAGACTCTTAGAACGTTGGCGGACCACGAACGGCTGCGGGACAAGGAGTTCAAGGAGGCCGCCGTGCGCTTCGTGTGGAGCGCGGACAACGGGTTCGCGGTGTTCGATTTATTGATGGAGTGGTGGACCTTCACGTCATTGGGACTCAAGGGCGCCGCGGGCGTGGCCTGGGGCCTGGAGCGGCGGTGCGCCTTTTCCAAGCGGGGCTGCGACGTTGTGGAAGAAGACAGCGCCCCGCGGGGCCTGCTGAAGCTGGCGGCGAACGCGCCCCTGCTGACGGTGGACTCGCTGAACGTGATGCAGCTGTTCTGGGCTTCCTGCACCTTTTGTGTGGCGACGCCGCTCTACCTCATGCCGGCGCTGCGCCAGGCCCAGGAGCAGACGCTCGGGCTCGGGGCCGGGGGCAAGAAGCTCAGTCCCTTCTCCAAGGCCGGGCTGTACTTCAACGGCATCAAGATAGTGTCCGCGGCGGTGGCGCCGGTGATGACGACGCTGTTCTCGGCGTTCGTCTGTGATACCTGCGAGCCGTCGCCGCGCTACCTCTCGAGGATGGCGGTCCGGTGCGGCTCGGTCACCCACGTCGTCTACGTGTGCTGCGGGCTGTTGGCGGCGCTGGCCTATTATCCTCTCATAGCCTACCTCCAGCCGCAGCTGCAGTTCAAGTCCAAATCGTTGGATCTGAAGTTCGAGCCGACGTACCTCGTGCTGGTGGCCCAGGTCAAGCTCGCGCTGGCCGTGGTCGTCAACTTCTTCTCGGAGGAGCGGAGCAGCACGTGCGACGAGGGCGTGTCCGGGAGCGCGCGGCTCACGCAGGGGGCGCAGCAGCTGGGCATCGCGGCCGTGCTCTGCGGGTTCCTCGCGTACAGGACCCTGCAGTCGCGGCCCTGCATCGTCGCCGAGTTCAACGTCCATCGGTTCGCGCTATTAAGCGCCGCGGCGCTCTTCCTCGTCGCCTCGCTTTTATGCGACGGCCTGCAGCGGGGCGTCGGCGTCGAGGAGTCGTTGGCGCGGTTCATCGCGGCGGGAATGTGGTTTCTCGGGGTCCTGGCGATTGGGTTCGTGTCCCGCCGGCGCCTCAAGCGCATCGAGGACGAGCGGCTCGCGTCCGCCAAGGACGACGACGACGGGGAGGACCCGGTCCTGATGACGTGATCCCGTCCTCCGTGTAAGGGTTTGTTTGTGAACTTGGATGTCTAGTGTATCAGTTTACCGGGTTGTTGTTGCGTTTTTTTAACTTAGTAAATCCGGTGCCAGTGTTAGAAGGTACAACAATATTACTCCTCCTTCACCACGGGCGCCGCCCGCAGCAGCCGCCCCCGGTCGAAGGCGACGGGCAGCTCGTCGACGCGCCAGCCTGACTCGGCAACGGCCTTGGCGAAGGCCTCCGCGGCGCCCGGTTCCACGGAGACCCCGGGCCGCGCGGCCGCGGCGTGGACCGCGGCCCGGAGCGCGTCGCCTGGCGTCGCGTCGTCGTAGAGCAGCACGCGCACCAACTCCTTTTCAGCGGAAACAATATAGGGGGCGTCGCCCGCAAAGACCTTTGCGGGGAAGGCGTCGACGCGGTCGCCCACGCTGAGCCACTGCGGGTCGCTGTTCCCGGCCAGTAAACTCTCGGCCAGGGACGTCTCCGCCGGCGTGGGGCACAAGCCTTTATCCAAGTAAGCGTCGACCAGCGCCGCCAGCCGCGGCGGGTCGAGCTCGATGTCCGCGACGTAGCGCAGGGACAACCACGTACATGTTAAATGCGTGGCAGACAGCGCCGCCCAGGCGGGCCACACGGCCTGGACATCGCCGCCGCAGCAGTTCGAGACGCCGACGCCCAATACCAAGCCCACCAAGGACGCGACGATGGTCTGGGAGCCGGACTTGGCCGTCAGGTCGCCCAGGTTGGCCGCCCCCTGGCGGTTAGATAAAGCACGATGAATAGCGGCGCGGCTCGCGGAGGCGGCCAGATAGCTGATGTTCTTGGCCACGTTCGCTAGCCCGGCGATGGGCACGAAGTACTGGGGGAATGCTGGCAATGCAGCTAGTTCCAAGAGCGCCGCCACGTCCAGGGCCACGCTCGACCGGAGCCGCCAGCGCCGGGGCCGCGCGTCGAGCGCGCCGGACCAGATGGAGGCGAAGGCCACGCCGCCCAGCATACCCAGCCCGTCCTTGACGGCCCAGTTCGCCGCCGCGGCTAGCGGCGCGGCCGCCGCGTCGCCGACGCCCACGGCCGTCAATAACACGCGCGTGCTGAGGACGCCGCCGGCCGACGAGCACACAAAGCCCGCGAACTGCAGGGCGGCGTAGGGCGCGTAGCCGTCCGTGACCGACTGCGGGTAGCCCGCCGGCAGAAAGGGCGCCAGGGGCCGCCGCCAGGGCTGGTTCTCGTTGAGCCGCGACGAAGACCACGTCGCGTCGTCGTGTTCGAAGCGCTCGTAGGCCGCGCCGGCCTCGGTCGGGCGCTGGAGGACCACCCGATGTTTTGTCGTGAGTGCTCTCCGGCTGCCGTGTCTGCTTGCGACTCGTGTGGTGACTCGCAGGAGCATGCTTTTATGCAGCTGCTTGGAGCAGCTATGCAGCCGCACAGGTGGTGCTCAGACTCGCACCGATGCAGCAGTTATGCAACTGTACAACAGGTTAACTTCAGCCACCTGTAAATGCAGCGTTGCACGATCACCAGCGAGTGGCACATGAGCTGGAGCAATGCCAAAACAAAACCCGCACCAAAGGTTGCTGATGCGCGCGGGTGCTTGCAGACATGTCTAGCTGTCTTTTGGAACTCCAATGGCCCTTTTGCCGTTCGTTCAGGGGTACGAGAGAAAAACGGGTTTTGTGCACGTCATTTTTAGCTATCACTTTTGGCAGCGCTAAACACCAAGCAGCACCCAAACTGCACCACAGCACCACCCCACGCACAACATGCCCAAGATCAGCGACTTAATTGCCCAGAAGGCCGCCGCCGGCGAGGACTGGGTCTCCTACGAGTTCTTCCCACCGCGCACGGAGCAGGGCGTCAAGAACCTGGTGAGCCGCTTCGAGCGCATGCAGCAGGCCAAGGCGCCGCTCTTCTGCGACATGACCTGGGGCGCCGGCGGCTCGACGTCGGAGCTCACCATGGACTTGACGCTCAAGATGAAGAAGATGGGCCTGGAGCCGAACATGCACCTCACCTGCACCAATGTTGAAAGGAAAGACGTTGTTAAGGCCTTGCAGATCTGTAGAGATAACGACGTGTGCAACATTGTGGCCTTAAGGGGCGACCCGCCCGTCGGCCAGGACAAGTGGGAAGCCACCGAAGGTGGGTTTGAGTGCGCGCTGGATTTGGTGAAGTTCATAAGAAGGGAGCACGGCGACTACTTCTGCTTGAGTGTGGCCGGCTACCCCGAGGGCCACCCGGACACCATAGTACATATGGGCGACGACGAGACCAAGCTTTCAGTGTCGGAACAAGGACGGTGCCGCATCACCCAAGAGAACGGCCAGAAGAAGGTCTATGTCTGCCCCGACGCGGCCTTCAAGCTGGAGATGGACTACATGAAGAAGAAGGTGGACGCTGGGGCCGATGCCATTATTACCCAAATGTTCTTTGATGCGGACACTTATGGCGCTTTCCTCAGAGCGTGCCGGGCCCACGGCATCATGGTCCCGGTCATCCCGGGCATCATGCTCGTGCAGGCCGCCGGGGGCTTTCGCAAGATGACCCAAATGTGCAAGACGCGCGTGCCGGCGGCCGTAAACGCGTCTGTGGACGCCAAGGCCGACGACGATGTGGCGCTCAAGGCCTACGGCGTCGATCTGGGGACGCAGATCTCGCACCAATTACTAGCCCACGGCGCGCCCGGGCTCCACTTCTACACGCTGAACCTCGACAAGACGACGCTGGCCATCGCCAACCGCATCGCGGACGACCGCGCGGCGTCTTCCACGAAGAAGGACTGGCTCCGCGCCGCGGTGCTCGTCGCGGGCGCAGTGGGGTTGGTGGCGCTCCTGCGCCGGAAATGAGGTGGTCGCCGCGCCTCCTACTCTTCGGGAGCGCGCCAACAAAGTTCCGTAATCTCAGTCTTCGGTTTACTATTACTCTGTGCGATATGAGACCCCCCCCCCGCGGCCGGCAGCCCGGCACAGCGCTTTCGTAACTGGCTCAAATCGCGGGTTTTGTTTCAAGCTTTTTTTCCAAGCCAATCGAGCCTAGCGTTGTGCAAGCACGGAGGTTGAGCGTGCAATTGAACCTCACCCACGGTGTCCCACGGGCCTACGCGCGAGACGCTAACGCCGATGTACTCATGACGAATATCGGCCCGCCCTGCGGCGACACGACCTGCGGCACGCGCGCGCACACCGTCGCGCTCCGCGAGACGCTGAAGAACCGGCGCGGCTCGTCCGAGACGTCCGACTTCGTCAAAGACGGTGAAGAGACGCTGAAGACCTTTCTGGACGTGAATCTCGGCACGCTCTCGCACCCGCGAGCACCTGCGCAGCCTGAGCCTGGCGAAACTCTCCGTGAGACTGGCGCTGACGGTGAGCGTGCAGACGCTCCTGTGCCTGCTCTTCTTCCTCTTCTACAACCTGAGGCGGCCGCAGTCACGCGGTGGAGCGGCTCGTCGACGAGTTCGACGTGCTCGAGGCGGCGCTGAATGCGGAGCGCCGGGAGCGGGACGCGGCGGACCGGCGCCTCCTGGCGCGCATGGGCCGGAACTCCGTCACGCTGCACATGGGCGACGGGTTAGACTCCACGTGCGGGGGCCCCGACTTCGCCCTGAGCGCCCGCGGACCTTCGACGCGCGTCCGCTTCAGCGACCGAAGCGACAGCGCGCACGCCGCCCCCGAGCCGCCGCGGCGCGCGTCCGCACGCGTCCGGTTCAGCGACGTCGAGGACCCGGCGTCGCCGCAGTCGCCGCAGTAGCTCCACATAGACACAATTCCACGTCCCCCTTCCTAACTACTAACATATCCCGTCGATTCATTGTGCGGGCCTAGACCACTGTTTGGACCGAACCAGGCAACCATGGCCCTCTGCCGCCGCGCGCCCCCACCCAATACTCAAGAAAAGATTTACCCCGCGTACGGCCGGCAGCACGCAATAGCAACGGAGCCCCGGGCGAGGGGCGCGCACTGCCGCAACAACGCCGCATTCAAAGCCTTCCGCGCATCCCGACTCGACAAGTCGTACGCGAAGGGCTCCGCCCCGAAGTTCACCTCGATCGAGTCGTTGTGGTCCAGTCCGACACAGGGATACAAAGGCCCGTCCGCCTCGTGCGGTTCTAAGGCAATGCCGCCTAATAACAGACCGTTCCTTGTAAAAAACACCTCGCCCGCGGCCCGGTCGACGCCACACCCAACGACGTCGCCGCGGCCGAACGGCTCGCCCCTTGCAATGCTAGTGCCGTCCCCGTGGAAGCGCCCGCCGTCGTCGCCGTGGTAGCCCCAGGACTCCGCGTCCCAACCGGGCATCAATCTACCAGCATCGAAACTCGCGCGGCAGCAGCCAATGGCGACGCAGGGCGGCGTCTCGGCCGCTCTTTCTTCAACTTCGCGCGGCGCGCCCGTTTGTGCTACTCTCAGCTCGAAGTACGCCACTAAGGACGGCGCCGCTTTTACGACTGTACCACTAAAAGGAAAGGTCTCCTCCTGGACGCACCGGGGCACGGCCACGCACTTTGGAGGATTCCGCTTGACTATTTTTTTACCGCCGTTCATCAGGGACCGCGCCAATGTCAGGGGCGAGGGCAGTGACCTCGCCACCGCCAGCGGCGACGGCTGCCCGGAGAGCGCTTCTCCAAAAATGCGTCTTGAAAAGGAGCCGTCCGGCGGGGCTCTTTGGAGCGGTGTTGTACTTACAACCTGGTCCCCGAAGAAGGGCGCGTCGGCCACGCAGCTCCGGTCGCCCACGCCCAGGGCGCCACCGAACGCTAAGGTGACGAGGTTCCCGCTGGCGCCCACTCTGAGCTGAGTGCCGCCCCGCAGCCCTTTGCGCATCGTGGGCGCCGGCCGGGCTAAAGCATAGAGCAGGCGCGCCGGCGCGGCGCACGACACGCAGATCCCTGGTTTAAGTTGCCACCGTTCCAAGCACAGGGCGAGCCACGGCGCGTCCGCGGAACAACGCCGCTTCCAGTCGCGCGAACAGACGGCTGCTATTCTCAAAGCCGGCGCATCTAATAGCGCGATGATGTCCTCAATGAGTTCCGAAGGCAGCCACTGGTCCGGGTCGAACGTCGCGGACACCGGTTTGATGCTTTTCGTGAACTTTCGCAGGGCCTCTTCGGCGTCGTCGAAACAATCTCCGGTCACGGCGGCCTCCTTCACCAGCGCCGAGAAGAGGGTCGGCGGGCGGCACATATTGAGTGTTACGGGCGAGCTGTCGAGCCGAATTCTCGCGGTCGAAAGCCGTAAAATCCCGCGCTGTCTATAAGCAGAAATACGCTGGCTGGCGGTTACGCGGCGCCGGGCGTCTCGCTGGGTATTGGTGGCAGCGGATCGTGGCAGAAAGATGACTTTCCCTGGCTGGCGTTTGGTATCCTAGACCACGGAGGGTGTTAGGCTAGTTTCAATGTCGACGCGCCGGCGGAAGAAAACAAGGTGCGGGTCTACGGAAACTTTTGAACGGAAATTCGCTCAAATTCGAATGGGGTGTAAACAGAACCATCCTGCCGCGAAACCAGCACTGGGGCGGCCGACGGGAATTCAGACTCTAATCGTGACAACGAGGAACTCCTCGTGCACTGTCTTCTCTTCGCCGGCCAATTATTAGCTGCGCGACCCCACCCACCATAGGAAACAGCTCTCTTTTAGTCCTCAAATCAGCGAATCCCGCAAGAGCGCTTGTGTAAAACCGCAGCGCGTGGTAATCAGCTCCATCCTACAAGCGATCCAATCCTTTGGCTCACCGGCTCATATCGCGCCCAGAACACCGCGCCGCGCTGCCGCTGATCACGCTCGACCCTCCCAGAGCAGCCGCCACGCACAAAGAGTGCTTCCGGAGGCCCGGGCCTCTTGTTCCCGCCCGGCCGGCCGGCGCCCGCAGCATGCAGCGCCCCGCGCTCGCGCGCCCATCGACCTCGTCGCCGCTGACCATCCTCGACAGCGACGACGAGGAGGGCCCCTTCGTCGAGGGCTTCTCCATCTTCGAGAACTCGACTGATAGCTCGTCCAGTGAAGCTACACTGGGCCTCGACTGCCCGCAGTCGCCCGTCTGGGAGGACCGGCTGGAGAGCTTTTTGAGAAGGCGCCGGCGCAGTGTGAGCGGCGAGAGCGGCGAGGCCACGCCGACGAAGAAGGCGAGGAAAGCCTTGAAGCAGCCCAAGGCCGTCACGCCCGCGGCCGCGCGCGCGGCGCCGGCGGCACCGCGGCGTGTGCCCCCGCGGCGTGTGCCCCCGGCGCCGGCCAGCGCGTAGGCGCGCCCACCGCCCGCCCCCCGCCCTTTTGTTCATTCGTGTCGTGTAACTATATCATCATCAAAATGGGCCTCTGCGCCGTGTTTTTGGACGACCGCCCTTGGCTGAGAACAGCTGGGCGTAGGAGCGGGCGGGCAGGTCCCGAGCGACAGGCAGTCGAATACACATAAAACTGCTCAAAACACCCCCTGCCACCACCACGACTCCACGGGCGCGCCGTCGCCGACGACGCGCGCGGTCGTGGTGGAGTCGCCCAGCGCGGCGGCCGCGGCCGCGAGCGCGGCCGATAAAGCAGCGACGCGGTCTGGGGTGACGACGCGCTCCGCCGCGAAGAAGAGCGACGACGGTAACGCAAGCGCCACGGCGCACGTAAGACTGGATGCCGCGTGGAGCTGCGTCGCGCCCGTGTCGCGCACCAATAAATGGGCGTTGCCCGCGGTCACGCCGCCGGCGACGACGACGGCGACGCGCCGTCGCGAACACGCCTTCTGCAAAGCCCAGAGCGTCGCCCGCCCGCCGCGCGCCGTCGCGGCGCCGCCCGAGGACAGGACGCGTTTGCAGCCCAATCTCGCCAGCGCGGCCGCGAGGCGGTCCACGGCCCCCAGGTCCGCCGCCCGCCGTAGGACCTCGTCGGCCGCGCGGTGGAAGCAGATTATTGCATTGTCACCGCAGGCCCGGATAAGAGTGGACGTGGCCGCCTCGTCGATGTTTCCATCAACCCCGAGGCAGCCCAGCGCGAAGCCGCGACAGCCGACAGCTGATAGCGCTCGTATCTCCGCCGCCATGTCGCGTAGTTCCTCGTCCGTATAAACAAAGTCTCCGGCTCGTATTCTTATTAGTGCGACGACGTCATCTGTCTCCTCCAGAGCCGCGGCGACGAGCGTCGGCGACGGCGTGAGGCCGCCCACGTGGAGGGACGCGCGCGCGCAGACCTCGACGCGCAGCGCGCCGCCTTTTATTGCAGCCCTGACGCTTTCTCTACTATCGCAGCAGGCCTCTAAAACGACGGCCGCCGGCGCCTCGGGTTCCTCCTCGACCTCCCAGGCCGGCTGCTCGTTGGCCATGCTGTGCTTTGTTTTGAGCACTGCTGCTGCTCCACGGCTGCTGCTCCCAGAACTGTCGTTCCCTTCGAATTCGTCGCACCAGTTGACAGCGTTTCGTATCTTTGAAAGCTCGGTCGATGGAGATGGCAACGTGATGGCAATGCCTCTCGTCGTCTCGATGCCTCTCTCGATGCCAAATGGATCGAATTCGACCCCGAAAACGGCATCGAGTGCCGTGCTTCCGTTGAGTGAATTCATTGTGATCGGACCCATGCGTGCACCTTTCATGTCGGTTGTCTAAAAGTTCGAAAAACGGGTTTCAACCAAAGGGCGCGCATTTTAAAGCTTGGAGAGAAAGCGTCGGCACGGGTGGTCAGTCAGACGGCCTTGATTTGCACCACTTAAAGCTGCTGGTGTGATAAGACAGCGAAACTTGTGTAAAGCAAGGCTCACGCGCGCATAGAGGCCAACACAAATGGCCGCCATGGCCCAGCGCCCGGCCTTCACGCCGCTCAAGCGGGAAACCGCGACACCATGTGCCGAAGCGCAGCTCCAGGCATTGGACGCCTTACTGGAAGCGCGGGGCTTCGGCGCCCCCCCCTCGCCGGAGGCGACCGTCTTCGAGCTTTTGCACACGAGTGGCGAGGGCAACTCCGTGCTCGAGCGCGTCGAGGATCTATTAGAAAGGTACCAGGCCCGGGGCGAGTCCGTGCAGCGGCTGGCGGGCCGCGCGTCGGCGCTGGACGCGCACCGACGGGGCAACGACGACGAATTGGGCGCGCTCCCGGCGTGCCGGAAGGAGCTCAAGGCATGCCAGCTCAAGCTCAAGCAGACCGAGGCCGCGAAGCGTCGCGCCGAGGCCGAGAGGTTTGCTGAAACAGCACGAACGCACGAGGCCAGGGCGGACGCCGACCAGTGCCGCCTCAAGCGGACCGAGGCCGAGGCCAAGTTACGGATTGTGGACCAAAAGCTGCGCGAGGAGACGCTCCATCGGAAACGCGCCGAGGGCAAGCTTAATGCCTCCAAAAGCCGCGCTTTAAAACCCCAAAAGGCCCAGACCACGAGCAGCGCGCGCGAGCTCTTCGAGGCGGCGACGGGCCGGGCTCCGCGGCCGACGTCGGCCGCGGACCAGCGCGCGCTCGAGGTGGCCGAGGTCGGCGCGCGGTGCCGAGCGAAGCTGGAGGAGGACGTGGCGCGCCTGCGGGGCGACGTCGAGGTCTTGAGGAATGCCCTGGACAGTCAACCGGCCCCCGCGCCGGTTGTCGAGGCGTCGCTGCTGCTCGGCGCGCCTCAGGCCGTCGTCGACGACGTCTGCGCCGCGCTCGAGGAGGCGACCCTCGCGACGGTCGACGACGCGGCCGATATGACGGTGCCGCCGACCCCACATAACTCGCGGTCGGACCTGGCCGCGGCCGCTTCGTCGCCGGACCCGCAACTCGAGGCGCAGCGAACAATGATCGAGCGGGCGGCGGAGCGCAATCGGGACCTGGCCGCGGCCCTCGAGCACGCCAACGGGCGGTTGCAGGACCTCGAGAACGAGCGGGAAGCTTTGGCGTCGCGGCCGACGGCGCGGGCTTTCTCGCAAAAGACCAATGAACTCAAGGCCCTCGAGCAGAAGCTTCACGATGTCAGGGGCCAGGCGCGGACGCACGAGCGGGCCCTGCGGCGGTACTCCGGCACGAAGGAGCTCGTGCGGCGGGACCGCCTCGACTACGCCCTAGACCTCAAGAGCTTGGATGCGATGCCCAAGAACGTCGCCGTGGACGTCGTCAAAGAGGTCTGTCGCGACCTGCGCTTAAACGACGCGGGCGAGTGCCCGCCGGCCGTGCGCAAGCTGTGCGCCGCGACGAAGAAGCTGCCTGCTTTGCTCCAGTTCGCGCAGAAGGCCTGCGGCATGTTAGACGTGGTGGCCATCGGCGGCGGGCCCCTGCCCCTGGAGGCGGCTTTAGATGCGCTCGAGGCTTCTAAATTATCTAAGGGCGAGCAGGCGGCGCTGGTCGAGCACGTCGCCGCGACCCTGGACGCGTTGCGGCGCGCGGAGTGCGCGCCGGCGACGGAGACGCGCGCCGACGCGGCGGCCGTCCGCAAGGCCGTGGACCGGTTGCTCGCCGAGAAGGCTCACAACGCGAAAAACAACGCGGCCCTCAGGGACTGCAACGCACTCGTCGCGGAGACCCCGGACGCGACGTGCGGCCGCGTGCTGAACCGCGTGCGCGAGCAGCTCAACGTGCCGGAGGTCAAGGGCATCGTCCCGACGCTGGCGCGGCGCCTGAGTCGCTGCGCGGAGCTCGAGACGTTCTGCCGCGCGGCGGCCGACCGCCTGGGCGTGGCGCCGCCGGCGCGGACCGGAGCCATTTTAGGCGCCATCGACCGGCGGCTCACGCGGCGCAAGAAAGCGGCGCCCGCGTTGCCGGCGTCCACGACTGAGCTCGTGCCGGCGCCCGCGACGACCGCCCTAGCGACGACCGCGGACGAAGTGGACGACTTCGAAAAGGCGCTCGCCGCGGCGTCCGCGACGACCGCGGGCGCGGTAGACGACTTCGAGAAGGCGATAGCCGCGGCGTTACCCGTGTAAAAAGAGCGATACGGACGCATTAACGGGTTTTACGCACGGGTTTTCCCCGCTGAAATTCGTCGTCGATTATACAATTGTTTAGGGACTGCTTGCTCTTGCACAGCACACAGCATACGATACGTGATACTGCAGTGCGACCTTAGGCTGCGCTGTACGCCGACGACGCGTGTCTGCAGTACAGCAGTATTACTCAGACACGGGAGAACGAGGAGGTCCTGCGCAGAGAGGTCGAGCGCCTACGTGTGGAGAACGAGGCCCTCCGAGAAGTAGTAGGAGAGAATACAGCCATGGCGGACACCACCACCACCAAACCGGAAGACATCATGGGCGACGGCAGCATCCTGAAGACCGTCATCAAGGCCGGCACCGGAGCCGAGAAGCCGGCGTGGGGCAACAAAGTCAAGGTCCACTACGTGGGCACATTGACGGCGGACGGTACGAAGTTCGACAGCAGCCGCGACCGCGACAGCCCCTTCGACTTCCAAGTCGGCTCCGGCGTCATCACCGGCTGGAGCGAGGCCGTGCCGACCATGGCGCTGGGCGAAGTGGCCAAGTTCACGATCGCCCCCGACAAGGCCTACGGCCCCGGTGGGTCCCCGCCGAAGATCCCGGCGAACGCCTCGCTGGACTTCGAGATCGAGCTGCTCTCCTTCACCGATAGAGAAGACGTGCTCCAGGACGGCTCGCTGATGAAGAAATCAATTGGAAAGCCGGACGAGGACTCGTGGGTGACACCGAACGCGCACTGCAACGTGGAGCTCAAGATCGTTATAGATGGTCAAGACGAGAAAGAGGTGTCCTGGAAGGCGGGCCCCTTCTGCGTGCACGGGCTGCCGTCAAAGCTGCGGGAGGGCATCTTCGAGATGCGCAAGGGCGAGAAGTGTTCCTTTTTGCTTCCCATGGACGCGCCGGGCGTCGACTACGAGGTCACTTTGGTGAGTTGGGTGGAGAACGAGGAGTGCGTCAACGGCGACGACGGCGCCGTGGTCAAGCGCGTAGAAAGGGACAAATTGATAGGCAAAGACGACTGGAAGACGCCGCACGATTTGGACACGGTCTACGTCCGGGGCAGGGTGTGGGTCGACGGGGACGAAACACAGAAAGTGGAGTACGGGGAAGTTGATGGGGGCGCGGTGGACGTTCGCGGAAATCATGATGGCGAGCCGGTCTGCAACTACGTCGTGGACGAGGACCTCACCACGTCCACGGGCGTCCAGGTGTGCCCCGGCGTCGACTGCGTCGTGCGCAAGATGAAGGTGGGCGAGGTGTCCACCGCGATCATCCGGAAGGACCTGGGCTTTAGGGACGGGCCCTTCGCCGGTAAAGCGTTGCGGTGCCGGTTGGAGTTGGTCAAAATCGTCCCGCAGACGCCGAACTGGGAGATCAAGGGCGCCGCCGAGAAGGTCGAGGCCGTCAACGCGAAGCGTGTGTTGGGCAACGCCTGGGTCGCGCGCGGCGACGTGCCGCGCGCCATTCGCCGGTACGGCGCGGCCATCGAGATCGGCGACAGCGATTACGACATCACCGAGGAGGAGGCGAAGAGTAAACTAAGGGAGGCCGTCGCGGCGTGCAAGCTGAATCGAGCGATGTGCCACCTGAAGCTGAAGCACTACGCCTCCTGCGAGAAGGACTGCGAGGACGTGCTGGACGTGGACCCCGCCTCGGTCAAGGCCCTGTTCCGCCTGGGCAAGTGCCAGCTCGCCTTAGATCACTGGGACGCCGCGAAGGAGAGCTTCCGCAAGGTGCTGGAATTGGACGATGGAAATGTCGAAGCGAGGCGCGGCCTGCAGAGCGTGCGGGCCGCTGAGAAGGCGCAGAAGGACAAGGACAAGAAGCTGTATGCGGGGAAGAAGCTGTTCGACGGCAAGGCGCGGCCCACTAAGCCGGCGGAGAAGCCGGAGCGGCCGGGCTACACCGCGGAGCAGTCGCCCGACGCGCCGCCGCCGCCGCCCGCGGCGGGGCAGTAGGCGCCCATGTGATGCGCGGCGACGCTTCCGCCGCGCAGCGAGACTAATAATTGGTTTTACGGTACTTGCTTTTGTCACGGTATGTTCCCATCCTTCTAGTAAATATACTGCGAGTTTGAAAGATTACGCGGCCAAGGGAAGGAGGGGGAGAAGGGGAGCGAGAGAACAGTCCTTTTGTTGTTTGGTTTTTTCAGCTATAAGTTGGACGTCCGTCAATCACGACGAGAAGAGGTCGGTTGGCGCCCGGGTCTGGCGAGCCCGGCGCGCACATCGGCCGGTTGGTGCACTTCTTCCGACAGTGCGTGGCAGCACCCCGCCTGGATGTGCCGTGGGCCTTGTAGAGGACCGTTGCGCCGCGTCCGCCGTCTTAGTGGCGGGCGTTACGTCGGTGCAGGCGGATGCGGCGGAGGATAGGCGGCCTTGTGTATTCTAGACAGGCCAAGCGTGGCGTACTGACCAGGCGCCGGCGCGCCGCAACGTCTCACGGCTCGAGGGCGAAGAGCACGTCCTCGCCGTCCACGGTCGGCCCTAAATCGAAGGCCACGGAGCGCGGCGAGGGGCTCCGGCGGCCGCTCTGGGCCGGGGCGCGGGCTCCCTGAAGACCGCCGCCGGCCGGCCCATGCGGCACCAGAACGCGTAGGCCCGGTACTCGGTCTGCGAATCCCTTGCTTCAACGAGGCCGCCGCGGCTTGTTCACTTGCGCTCAGGGTCCCGTCGATCGGGATGGCCTGGATACGAGTCGGAGCCTTGCGGTGCGCCATCATAACCGTACGTGGCGCGGATTTTGGTTGCGCTTCCGGTGGCAGCGGTTTCGGTGGACGTCTACGCTGCTCTGCGTGTGCTCGTTTCCTTTCTTGTCCGTGGTTAGCCGTCGTTTACGAGCTGCCCCGGCGCTTCGGATCCAGGATCAAGAATCCGACCTTGTGTGCAAGCCCGAAGGGAATCGTCCCGAAAGCGCACAGGCACGTCTAAGCCCACCCTTATAGGTCGCCGCAGCAGTAGCAGCCAAAAACGGGGACGGCGAACAACCCGTACAAATGTTCAAGTCTTGTATTTATCCGAATATCGACGACGATGGGGGTTAAGCAATGCCCGGCTAGATCACCTCGTGCAGCCGCGGCTTCGACGACCCCTCCAAATCGAATCGCGCGTCCCCGCGCCGCCAGAAGTTGAGCCGGAAGCCCCGCTCCGTGCGCCGCGCGCCCAACACGAAGCCGATGAGGCCACCGAGAAAGGCGCTGAACAGGCTGAAGAAGAATATCATCCCGACATTGCCGGCGTGGTCGCCGTCGGCCTTGCGCTCGGCCGTTCCGCCCATGCCACCGTGGTCGCCGTGGCCCATGCCGCCGTGCATTCCGCCGTGCGTGCCTGGATACGCATCACCAGTATGCGTGTGGCAACCGCCGCCGTGGCAGTGCACGGCATTCGCGAAGGTCGTCGTCGCGTAGTGGTTGATGGCTGAATAGCCGTCACCCGCCGTCTGCTCGGCGTGGTGCACGAGCGCGTAGGTCTGGGCGTTGGCCGGCGCCCGCACGACGACCACGCCGTCCTCCGCCGTCGAGTCGCGCAGCTTGGTGCCGGTGTGGTCGTACGTTGAGACTGTAGCGTCAAAAGTCGCCCGCTGGCCCTTCCAGCGCACGACGGCCACGACGCACGTGTCCCCGTCCTGGGTGACGGCGCCCGGCTCGCACTCGTGATAAGCACTGCCCGCGTCGACGGACGGCGCCACGGACGCCCAGGCGCCCCCGTGCGGGTCTCGGAGCGTCACCTCGAGGTCGTTCGTGAACGCGCCCTCGACGGCGGTCCACTCGTCGGGCTCGGCGTGCACCGCCGTCGCCCAGTACTTCAATAGATCTTTTTCGCCCGTGCCGCCCTCGTCCGCGCCCACGGCGTATAGACCATACGTCGCCTGCACCTCGACGGCCATCGACCCTTGGGCGGGTAAGGGCGCGTACAGCTCCGCGGCGCAGTGGTAGCCGCCACCTGCTCCTCTCGTCATGAAAGAAAGGTCCTGCGTCGCCCCGTCCATGGTGTGCACCTGGCCCACGGTCATGTTCTCCAATTTCCCGAGGAGGGCCGGGTCCGTGAGCAGCCCGGGCTCGTTGAACTCGGCCACCGCCTCGCCGTGGCCGTTGGCGCTGAGCCACACGAAGTGGGCGTTCGCCGTCGCGCCGGTTAGGACGAGCATCGCGGAGCGGCGGGCCATGGTTGCACAGGGTTGGTGTCCTGTGGTTTGTTGTGTGCCTCACAAGGTCGTGTTTCGGCGTTCGCGTGGCTGCCCCCGGGTAGCAGGTCAGCAACGAAAACTCCCTGAACTCGTGGGACGTCAAACGGCGCAGTACGGCGCGCAGGCGGCGTGCACGTGCGAAGGGGCCGAGCAGAAAACGTGCGGGTGCGGCGGTGCTCACACACAACCCTGGCGCACAACTCCAGAAGCGCCAACGCTCCCTCTATGGTGTGGGGCTAGGTTATACTCAAGTTCACTTAGCGGCGCGGGCGCCACATCAAAATCTAGCAGTCCAAAAAGTTCGCCGCCATCAACAACTCGAGCGCGACCTCGGGCTCGATGGCGAACTCGGGGATGCGCACCTGCGAGTTCTTGTAGGAGGCCTTGTAGTAGAAGTACTGGATGACCTTCTCGAGGACGGGCGTCGAGATCTCCGGGAACTTGATCTCGCCGGAGCTCTCCGTGAAGGAGCCCGAGAGCATGGCTTTGATCGTGCCCGACGTCTGCGCGCACTGCCGGTCGACGAAGAACTCGTGGCCCTCGGCGCTGACGAGCTTGACGTAGGCGGACGGCAGGGCGTCCTGTACGGCGCCGGCGACGGCGTCGGCGATGGAGCCGGGGCCCTCCTCGGCCATGGTCTTTTACGGCTTGAGCGGCGTCTCGCGGTTCGTCCTCGCGCGGCCTAATACAAGGCTCGACCTAATTTAGCCTGGCTGCTAAATCTAGGCGGCCGGCGTGCGAGGGCGGCCCACAAATCTCCGGCGTCGTCCCGCGAGATGAATGCCGGACAGCAAGCGCCGAGAACGTACAATGAACGGCAGCGGCAGTGGGTAGCTTCAAAAGCTGCGCTAAATTTGAAGTGCGGGTTTTATGGGCGGGTTTTCGCTGAGACGTACAAGCCTTTACGTACACGCAGGCAGCCACCGCTCGTCGGAGCCTGTACCACATGCCGCAAATGCGTGGCCAGAGAAAGGCTGAAGCAGAGGATCAGTTTGATGCCAAAATCGGCTCCGTAGCATTCTACCTAGCGGTGGCAGTCCCGCTCATCTTCCTGTACACCGTGTGTCAAAACCTCGGCTACGCGTAACATGATCCGCGTCGCATTCCTCGCAAGCACTGTGACAGCGCTTGTCGGACCGCAGCACCGCCGGCCGCCGTCCGCTAGGAGCGCCGAGGCGACGCTCGGTTTAGGCTGCTTTTGGGAGCCCTCCGAAACACTGCTCAAGCTCGACGGCGTCGAGGCCACGCGCTGCGGCTACGCGGGCGCTGCCTTTCCTCATGCCAAGCCGGATTATAATAGCGTGTGCGGCGGCGATGGGAACGTCGAGGCCGTGCGGATCACCTACGACGACTCGGTCGTCGCCTACGAGGCGGTCCTGGACGCGGCCTTCGCCGCGTCCAAACCCGTGCTGGGCTCGCGCCAGTACGCGCCCATCGTCTTCGCCGCGAACGATGCGGAAGCGGAGCGCGCGGCGGCCTGGGTCGCGAAAGGCGGCGTTCGCGACAACGGCCTTCAGAGAAAACAGTTCTCTGTCGAGCAGACGGACACGTTCTGGCTCGCCGAGGGCTACCACCAGGAGTACTGGCAGAAGTGGCGCCCACGCTACGCGGTGCTTTTTGGCCTCATTGCCTTGCAGTACGCGGATTCGAAGCTGGACATGCTGCCCCTGGCGGCGGACACCGCCTGCAACGTGCTCGTCGTGGGGATCGGCCTCCTCTTTTTGGGGGAGCGGGTCCTCGACTCGGAGACGACGAAGGTATGACGGGCGCGGTACTATACTAACTGCCAATTGTTAACAAATTACACATCATAACGGGGGTCGCCGCCGTGAATGTTTAAACCACACCGCCCTCCTCGAATTCGTCCTCACGTCGCTGCCATCGCTCCTCGAATTCGTCCTCCTCGCGCCGCTGCCATCGGGACTCCTCCGCGATGGCGAGGTCGTCCTCGATCGGCCGGTCGTCCGCGAGCCCGAAGCATGCCAAGACGGTAGCGACCATAAAGCCCACCGCGAACACGAGAAACGTCGACTGGAAACCATAACGCCGCACGCCGAGGCCGCCGAGGGCCGCGCCCAGCCCCGAGCCCCCGTTGACGGCCGCCGAGAACAGGCCCTGGGCCATCGTTTGCCGGTCGCTGGGCATGCGCGCTTTGGCACCGACGACGCCTGCGGTATAAAACAGAGCAAACGTAACACCATGGAGGGGCTCCACCACGAGGACGAGCCAGGGCCGGCCCGGGAAATAAGTTAAGAGCGCGTAGCCACAACACCGCGCCGCGTAGAGCAGGAGCACGACGACGACGAGCTTCTTCGACCCGTGCCGCGCCAGCAATCCGTCGGCCGCGCGCA
>Ga0302122_10000091_pt1 | contig 45026 bp, 28 predicted proteins | sample CB21_SCM_MG_FD_203115 | JGI IMG/M metagenome (GOLD analysis project Ga0302122, IMG submission 203115) | Marine microbial communities from Western Arctic Ocean, Canada - CB21_SCM | ecosystem: Environmental > Aquatic > Marine > Oceanic | place: Canada: Western Arctic Ocean | collected 2017-09-28 | reverse complement strand
GAACAGTGCCTTCGAGGCCGCCAAGGCCTACGTCGCGGCGCGTCTCGGGGGTGGGAGCGCCCCGCCCCGGCAGGGCCGGCGCGCCGCCGCGGTGGCGGTCCCCTTCGCCTACGTGCTCGTGGGCGTCGCGGTCCTCGCCTTCGGCGGCGCCTACACGCTGCAGGCGCGGCGCCACGCGCCGCCGCGGGCGCTCGACGGCGCGGTGCTCCGCCACGCCCGGGCGAGCCGCGCCGCGACGTTATTGGGCAGCGCGACGCGGCGCGTCGCGGCTTTGGGGGCCAAGCGGACCGCGCTCGCGGCGGCCAAGCGGGAGTTGCAGCGCACGACCTTCGCGGCCGCGGAGACGCGCACAAAGGCCGACGCGCACGCGCAGGGCTGGGCGCGCTTCGTCGCCGTCAAGGCGCGCGCGGCCGAGGCGAAGACGGCGGCGGATAGTGCGGCCGCGGCCGCGGCCGCGGCCACGACCGCGGCCAAGCGGGCGCGCCACGCCGTGGCCGCGGCCCTCAAGCGCGCCCAGGCCGCCGTCAAGCCGCGGCGGGGGGGCGACGTGATCACGGCCGACATCGCCGAGCGGCGGTCCGCCCTCGCGGACGCCCGGATCGCGGGCGTGCTGGACTCGGGCGTCTTCTCCTCGGCCAGTCGCGCGGCGACGCAGGCGGCGGGGGCCGCCGCGGCGTTGACCGCGGCCGCCGAGGCCCTGCGGGCGCACGAGCCGCGGGTCCCCGAGGACGTGCGGCGCGCCCTGCGCGCGGCGGCGGCGCGCGCGGCGTCGGACGACCTGCGCGCCGTCGACGTGGCCCGCGCGCACGTCGAGGTCGCGGCGCACGCGCGCGCGGGCGCCTACGACTACGCGGCGAGCCGGGCGGGCGGCCAGATCGTGAACGCGACGGCGCCCCCGACTTTAAAGACGGGCGTGCGCCGGTTCCTCAAGCTCGAGCCGGGGCCCGGAGCGGTCCTCTCCTCGGACGCCGTCGACGCGGCGCGGTGCTGGGGCTTCATGGGTTATCAAGGCGACGTCCTCATCCGCCTGGCGCGGCCGGCGGCGCCCTCTTCCTTCGTTCTGGAGCACGCGCCCCGCGCCCACGGCGCGGCGCGGCGCCTCGAGGCGGCGGCGCCCAGGGCCTTCTCGGTGACGGGCTACACGCAAGACGGCTCATCCATCGACCTGGGTGCCTTTTCCTACGCCGCCGACGGGCCGGCGGCGCAACGGTTCCCGGCCAAGTACGTACCGCGGCGGCCCCGGCCGGTGGTCGCGGCCGTGAAGGTATCCGTCTCGAGCAACCACGGCGCGGCGGCGACGAAGCTGTGCCGGTTTCGCGTGCACTGAGTAAGGAACTGGTACTGGATAACACACATAATACTTACTACTAAGAAGAAGACGCCGACGACTGGTACGCGCTCCGTCAGTCGGACACGCCGTACATGAGCGACAGGTTGATGCGGTAGGCGTCGTAGGACCGCTCGAAGTAGAAGGGCAACGTCTCGTGCACCAGCGCCGACCGGAACACGACGCATCTATTTTGGCGGTGGTCCACGTCCACACGGTCCGCGTGCTCCACGTGTTTGCGGACGGCCCGGAAGTCCCGGTTCGCCTGGAGGAATGGCATATGAGACGGCACCGAGGCGTTATACACGCGCAGCCCCCCGCTGCCGTTCCTCAAATTGAAGCGGTCCGGCGTGAGCCAGCAGTTCACGGTGACGGCCCCTTCGTCGGCGTGCGGCCGGATGCCCATGTCCGCCTCGGCCCCGTGGTACTTGTAGCCCCACGCCTGCACGAGGCGCTTCGGCCCGACGATGGCCGGCAGGGCCTTCCCGAACTCCTCGACGACCTGCAGCAGCAAACCGGACGCGAGGCCGTCCTCGAGGTAGGCGCCCAGGTGGCCCCGTTTCGCGTCGTACCAGACCGTCGACTCGACCAGCTGGCGGCGCAGGTTGTGCAACGCGTGGTCCGACAGCGCATCATCGATGACGCACAGGTTTATGCGTTCGAACGCCGCTGTCGCCTGCCGGGCGGTCTCCGCGTCGATGACCACGGCTGGTTCGACGGACGCCCGCGGCTGGAAGAGGTGCACGCCCCGGTCCAACGTGGCCAAGACGGGCAGAATGGCGTCCGAAGCGACTTCTCGCAGGCTTCTGGCGTCCGTCTCGTCGTCTTCGGACACCTCGGAGAGGTCGGACGCGGCCGCCGCGTAGGCTTGCGCGAGCTCGGCCAAGGTTGATACGCCGCAGGGCGCGAGCGCGCGCCGCACGCGCCCCGCCAGCTCGACGCCCGCCGCCGCGAGGTGGGCGAACTGCGCGGCCGCGTGCCGCAATTTGCCCGGTGTCGCTTCGAAGTCGGACGGCTGCCCGGGCCGCAGGTTCGAGAGCTTCAACGGTGTGGAGCCCATCTGCAGGGCGCCGCCCGCCCCGTCCTCCATTAACACTCGGGCATTTGTGTCCGGGACCGCGTAGGCCCACAGCGACGCGTTGCACTCGAGCACCGGCCGCCGTAACCAAAAGAGCTCCTCCCAAAGGTCCGCGGCTTTATCCGGCGAGCCGCGCGCCTTCGTGAGGCACTGCGCGGCGAGCGCCGTGAGCGCGCCGCGCCGGTCGAGCGCCGCGTCGAGCCGCGAAGAGGCTGCGACCGCCGCGGCCACGAGCAGCGCCTCGCGCTCCCGCGAGTTATTGGGGGGCGTCACGTTCTCGCGGTCCACCCGCGTGGCCTCGCCGAGAAGCAGGGCGAGGAGGTGGCGCATCTGGGGGTCCTCGCTGTTCAGGCGCGCGACGCCGCAGGCCGCTGCCCAGTACTCGCCCTTTCGGATTAAGGCGCCGGGGTCCGCGGTCTCCGCTGTATCGTGGAGCGCGCAGGCCACGTCGGACGCCCGCTCATTCAAGTCCCGCGCGGGGCACACCAGGCCGGCGTAGAGGTTGGCGTACTGCGTGGCCATGCGGTCGAAGGAGAGGTCGTCGCCCCCCTTCAAACCGCGGACGCGCGGCGCCGCATTTGAGCCGAGACGCCTTCTCAAGTCATCGTCCTCGGCCAACTGCAACAACGCCGTTGTTAACCCGGGCACCGACGGGCGATGAACCACCACACCGTGCGCATCGCCCGGTCTCAGGTACTCCGACACACCGCCCACCCCAAAGGTCACCACGGCCTTGCCCTCGGCCATCGCTTCTATATTGCACATGCAGAAGGTCTCCTCCAAAATGTTCGAGTGCACGATGACGTCCAACGAGACTTTGATGGCCGCTCGTACTTCCGATGGGTCCAGCCACCCCATAAAGTGCATGAGTGGACCCGTGCCCCGTTCCGTGACGTAGCGGCCGCCGGTGACCCGCAACCCCAATCTATCGGCCAGCAACTCCAAGGGTTCCCTTAATGGTCCATCACCTAAGACCGCGAACGAGACGTTAACAGGTGTATGTTCGTAGACATTTCCGACCGCCGCCGCTGCTCTTACAAACAAGCCCGGCGACTTCTGCGGGGCAAGCCTTCCGACGAAGCCGAAGCGCACCCGAGACGTGTTCACGACCTCTGGAATATACGGTCCGGCCTCGAAGCCCGGCGGCACCACTTGCACAAGAGATGAGGCCCCCCTTTCTTTCCAGAAGCGACCCGCGAAGGCCGAGGGCACGACCAGCGTCGCCTTACCGTCGGCGCCTGTCGGCAGCGAGCCCCACCACAGGTTCGAGGGCTCGCACAGGATGTGCGGGACGCCCGCCAGACGCGCCGCCTCGACCATGGTCCGGTCGTCACTTCGATGGTTCTCGTGGTTCGTGAACGAAAAGACGTCCGCGCCCCGGACGACGTCAATGAAGGGCCGGATGATATTCAAGACGTCCGCGTCCAGCTCGTCTAGAGTCGACGCGGCGGCGAGGATGTGTGAGAGGGCGCCGGTCGTGTTCCCGGGGCCCCATCTTTGAACTAAATGAGCGGGGATCGAGGTGACGAACTTGTGGATGGGCACGCCCAGGTCCCGCAGCAAGGGCTCGAGGGGCCCCGTCGTCCGGGCGGGGTCCGGCGACAGCGCGAACCCAAAGGCCAGCTCGAACGCTGGTTGATTAGACCAGGTCCTGAGTAAAGGGAGCCTCCGTGCCTGTTCCAGGGCGAGCATAGACTGCCCGCCGAGCTGGAGCTGCCCCGCGAGCACCACTTTAAGGGGTTTCTCTCGATACTCAAGGCACGCGCCGTGGCTCAGGGCGTCGCCCCGCGGTCGCATAACGCCCTCCGGCAGCGTCGCGTTGCCCGCGTCCCGCAGTATGGCATCACCCGGTGGTGGCACCAGGTCGTACGTGACCGTGGCCGCGTCCGCGAAGCCGCCGTCCGGCTCGTCCAAATCTCGGAGGACGATCTCCAGAAAGTGCGTGCCCAACCTTGAGCTCAGTACCAACGTCGAATCCGGGAGCGGCGGGCCCAGGGTCGACGTGTAGCCCCGGTCGACGCGCGTCACTACTCTCAAACGCTCGTAGCCGTCGTCCGGGAGGTCGTAGTAGTGTAGAGTAAGAGTCACGCCCCGGATGTTGGCGCCCGTCCCGTCGTCGACACCGTAGACCACGGCGTCCGGCGCCGGCGCGGCGATTTTTATGAAGGGCTTGGCTGCTGCAGCGTGGATGGTGAGGAGTGCTGCCCAGAAGGCTGTGTACTTCGGCATCGCTGCCCCGAGTTAGCGGAATATGTGCTTGTGCATCTTGAGCATAGTCCGTTGATGCGTGCGGCGCAAAACGTGAGCAGCGCTGCGTCTTCGGCACGCGACGAGGTTAAAACCCAAATCTAAAACCCGCACGATGGCCGTCGAGCGGAGCTTTGCTGCCCGCTTGTCACGACAGCGATCGATATTGCTCTACCCAGCACGCTATTGACGCGGCACGGCTGCCCGACCACACAGCGAGGGGCTGCCACCATGCGTGCTCTGCTGTTGCTGGGCTCCCTGAGCCTCTGTGCGGCATACAATGGGTATAGTGTTTCCCTGGACGCTATGGATTATTTAAATGCACTACATTACTGCGGCGGCATCGGCGGCGCGCTCGCCTCAATCCGCAGCGAGGAAGACAATGTCAAGGCGCGCGATGCGTGCGGCGACAACGTGTGCTGGATCGGAATCTGGGAGCGCGGGGGCGACGCGGGTACGCACGCGTTCGAGCAGTCGTGGGTCCAGCCGTGGCCGTACAACTCGACCGTCAGCGCGGACTCGTATTATAATTGGGCGTCGGGCGAGCCCGACTATAGCGAGTACTACGACGAGCGGCACGCCGTGATGAATGAAGGCCACACGTCGCCGTCGGGCCTTTGGTTCGCCGTCGACGCCGAACGGTGGTCTACGCTGTCGAAGCCGACGTATGTGGCCCTCTGCAGTGTGAACGCGCCCACGATGGCTCCTACGCTGTCGCCGGCGCCGACGTCATCCCCGAGGCCGACCTCCAGCTTCTCCTGCGACAACGATCAGTGCGGTGTATCTGAACGGGAGGACTGTTGCAGCGAATGGAGCGAGCCGGTGTGCTCGGACGGCGAGGTAGTCAAGTTCGGCGACCACTCCTGCCTGTTTACCTGTTGCACGACGGCCGTGACGCACGAGGAGGTGACGGCGTCGGGTCACCAATGGGAGGACCACGAGGATTGGGGTAGCAGCGGCAGTAGCAGTGGGAGTGGTTCGACCTCGTACCTCGGTATATTTATCTTTTATCTCATCCTTTGGTGTTGTGTTCCAGCCACGCTCACAGGTGTCATCGCGTGTGCTTGCGTTCGGTGCGGATTGTGTAAAATGTGGTGCGCGCCGCCGAAGCTCACGTACGAGCTCTCCGCCACGCGGGTGCCCGCCGGGGTGGAGCTGACCGCGCCCGCGACGACGGTGACCGCGCCCCAGGTGTACAAGGCCTCCTTCGTCGCGAGCGAGGGCGTCTAGTCATTCCTGCCAGCCACAATTCCGCCCCATCTTTCCGCACTGATTGTTTCAATTTCGATTTACCACAATGCCCATATTACTGCTAGCAAACATGCGCGGATTTTCAAGGGCGCGCCTAGAAGTCGGCGTTCGAGATCCAGAAGCCGATCGCGCACGTGATGAGGAAGCCCACGCCGCTGAAGAGCAGGATGGGCCCGTCGCCGCCGTCGAGCGTCACGCCGACCGTGTCGCCCACGAGCTTGGCGTAGCGCCGGCGCGGCCCGCTGCACTGCGGGCACTTGAAGCCGAAGGTCTGCTCCTCGAAGTAGCGGCCGCCGAAGATCTTGCGGTCGTAGACGTAGCCGCAGTCGGCGCAGATCCACTCGCCCGCCCAGTACTGCTCCGCCTTTTCTTTCGGCGAGAGCGCGGCGTTCAGCGCCTTAAGGCCCGGGAGCGATTCCCGCCGGGGCGGGACGAAAGCGTGCGCGCAGGCGGCGAGCAGTGCTATTTGTCGCAGCATGTTGCCTGGTGCGCGTAGGTTTACAGCGGGTGATAATAAAGCGCCCTCGGTGGTGGCTCTTCAATATATGTGTTTGTTACGCGTCGCAGCTCCGAGAACTGTTGAGCACGTGTCGTGAGCGTTGAGCTGGTTACGATGCGGGACTGTCACAGCCTCCGGACTAGCTCTTTTTGCGCAGGCAGCGTACTTGAGTGCTGATGCGGTGGCTTTTTGTGACATCATGTTTATTGTGGCCGGGGGCCGGATTCAGTTGTCTGCGTGGCGCCTGGCTGTGCCGCGTACTGCTCGGAGGGCTGCAGCGACAACTTTGAAACGAAGGATGTGAATACCCGCACGACATGGGAAAAAGTGTTGTACAGCCTTTAACGTCCTTTGAGCGCGAGCGCTGCCGCATAATCCGCGATAAGGACTCGGCAGGACGACTCTCTCGTTACGGACGTGGCGGTCAGCGACTCTTACCTTCCGGCTGTGACGGTAGCTGGCGCTTGGCCTGTCAAAGCAAAAAGGCGCTGCAGCGGCGCGCTGTTATACCACACGCTAAGACGCACGGACACGCGCATAAATACCATGGACGCAGTAACAGCGCTCCAAAAGCACCTCGTGCGCATCAAACTGGAGCACGCCGAGCGCGAGGCGTCCTTAGAACGCGGCGTCGCCGAGCTCAAGGGCGAGAACGACGAGTTGAAAGCGGCCCTCGACGACGCGGCCGACGAGCTCGACCTGTGCTGGGCCCACATGCACCAGCTGAAGCTCGAGACCACGACGAAATTCCAGGTCGAGGAGCGCGACGACTGGCGCGCGCTCGTGCGGAGCGTCCAGGAGGACCGCTCGCGCCTCCAGGCGGAGAACGTGCGGCTCCAGGCGCTCGTGGCGCCGGGCGAGCGGAGTATCGCGAGCGCGCCGCCCGCCGCACCCCCATTCTGTGGGCGCCGGGCGGCCACAGAATCGCCGCGGCCACCGCGCCCGACGCGGCCGCCGCCGCCGCCGCCGCCGCCCATCGAGACGACGCCGCGGCCCGCGAAGAAGCCGCGGGAACGCGCGCCCTCGCCCCACGCGACGGCCTACGCCGTCACGGGCACGCCGCGGAAGCGCAAAATCCGGCTGCCGCGGCCGGGCATGGCGTCACGCGAGCCCTGGTTCCTCTGGGTCCTCCTCTTCGGGCGGCCACTGGACATCGACGGGCCCGTGCTGTGTGTTTAGCGCGCTTAACTATTCTCCCTGTGTTTTATTTACTTATAGAGCTGCTCCACCGACGCCCCCGTCTTTTCTAATTCCGCTCTCCGCTCGGCCCGCCAGAGCAACAAAGGAATCGGCGCCGCCACCAGCGCGCAGAAGGCGTTCGTGAGGAACGGCAGGCCGCCCGGGAAGCGGCGGAAGCCGCAGGACGCCGCGAAGAGCGACCCGGACACAACGGGCGTGAAGATGCGCGCCGCCGCCCGCGTCGACTGGATCAGCGCCAGGTTCTTCGCGCGCGCGTCGGGCGTCGGCGACGTCCTTGCTACCAATGTCGCCGTGGACGTGTCCGAGATGCCGGCGCCCGCGCGGTTCACCAGATATAACAAAGAGTGGAGCGGCTGCGCCCGCACGAGGCTCTGCGAGGCCATACCCAAACTAAGCGTCAGGAGCCCGAAGCACGACGTCAGGTACGGGCCGAACCTTCTGACCAGCGTCGGGAAGGCCACCTGCGCCGCGATCGTCGTCAGGGCGCCGGCCGAGAACGTCGCCGAGAGCTGGGGCTGATCGTAGCCCATGAACTTGGGCGCGAAGAGCCCGTAGCAGTAGACCGACAGCGTGAGGGACCAGCCCACCACGAGCGCCACCGAGCGGAGCGCGAACTGCGTGGACACGCCCGGCAGAATGCCCGGCGCTTCCTTCGCAAGAGCCACCGGTGCCTCCACCTCGCAGCTGATGCCGACGCACTCGTTCGCGGCCTCGACCGCCTGGGCTTTGATAGATGAGGCCTCGAAGGACTTGGCCAGGACCCCGAGCACGCCGGCCGCGAAGACCGACGCCGTCAGGAACACGGCCCTTAATCTAAAGGCCTGCGGCACACCCGCCGACGCGAAGACCGACATGAGGAGCGCCGCGCAGCTCGGCCCGACGACGACCGCCATCTGCGACGACGCGGCGACGCGCGCGAGGGCAGCCGGCGCCTGGGCCGGGCTCACGAGCTCCGTCGCGGCGGCCTGGGCCACCGGGACGCTAGCGGCGAAGGCGCCGCACAAGAAGCGGCAGACCACGATCGCGGCCACCGAGGGGCTCATCGCGATGCCGACGTTGCCAAGCGTCGCCCCCGCCAGGCACAAACAGAGCGTCTTGCCCCGGCCGCCCGCGCCGCCCGACCTCCGGACGAGGAGCGGACAGCAGACCATCTGCGCCACGCTGAAGAGCGACGTCGCGAGGGCGACCTCGACGGGTTTCGCCCCTAACCGCGTGAGATGCAGCGGCAAGGTCGCAATGGCGATGCCCTCGCCGATCATCTGCGCGAAGACGCTCAGCGTGATCGGGAGCAGGGCCTTCGGCAGCGGCGCGTTGGCGTCGTCGAGCGCTACGGCGGCGGCTTTCGGCGCGAGCAGGGCGTGCCGTGGTTTTGCGAGCGGTGCGAGGGTCGGGCCTCGGAAGGCATCGCAGGTTGTTATGAGCAGGAGGAGTGCGCAACGCATGATGAATGTGCTCGTCCCCGCGGGGTTCTTGCAGCAATAACTGCTTGTTTGTTTGTTTGTTTGGCAGTGATGCTCACTCACAAGACGTTACAGCAATTTGACTTCCCCAAACGGGTAGCCAGCAACTATACTACTGTATGTGCAATGGCGGCTGTTTGCCAACGTGATCTGTCCCGGTAGATATCCTACACTTTGCCAAGTCGTGCGTCGTGTCTGGGCCATAAACCCGCCCGAACTTTATCCGTCCGCGGTCCCGCTTTGAATCGTGGGACGAGTCCCCCGTGGCATGTGTAGTGATTCTGGTTGGCCGCCGCGGAGACCCGCACGCAAAAGCCTCCCACAACGCATTAAATTTTCGAGCAGAGCACTCTGTTCTTGCCCGTCGCCAGTCGCCACGCCCTGGGCACGCTGCCCGACGCCATCGATGGGCGATGCGGAAGCGAAGGACTTGTGGGCGCAGGGTACCACCCAGCTCAAGGCCCAGAGCCAGCACACCATTAACCACGAGCTCGACGCGGTCCAGTCTTGGAGCCCGATGTCCAACGCGGGCTGGCTCGCGACCAAGGGGAACCACGCCTTCCGCCCGCACGAATTACCCGGCGTGAAGACGGCGCAGTACGACGACCAGTGCCGCCTGCTGACGACTTCTCAAAAAGAGTACCCGGCGCTCGACAAGCGGCGGAACCCCGAGGCGGCCGTCAAGGCCAAGACGAAGATGATCATTGCGTCCAAGTGGCAGACGCCGCGGACGCGCGACGCCTCGGGCAACATCTGCCTCCAGACGGAAGATGTCAAGGACCCGACGGAGACGGAGCGCCAGCTCTACTCCGGGCGCGTGCCGGCGAGCCGCCTGCGGAAGTTCGGGGAATAAGAGTGGCCTAGTCTCCGGCCCTTTGGGCGGCGCCCGGTCGTCTTATACTCCTTATCTCGATAGCATTGTACGGGTTTTCTGGTTCGGCCAGCGCGCAAAAACGAGCGTCTAGGCAGCACCTCCGAGAAGCAGCACAAATTCGTGTATTCTAGAAGCTTTCAAAATGAAGCTGCACCTCATTTCTCTGGTCGCGGGTGCCGCGGCGATTGGCGGCGTAAAAACTAAGTCAGAAGAATTGTCTTCTATCCACCCGGAGCGACGCCAGCAGCTGGAGAAGATCCAGGCCCTCGCCACGACGTGGACCGCCAAGGCCGGCCGCTGGGCACGCGAGGCGCCGGGCGCCAGCGCACCCGTGCTCGGCCACCTCGGCGACAACAATTTAAACGTGGCGGCCGCTAAAGCGCGCGGCGAGGTCGTGGACTACGTGGCGCGCGAGATCAGCGACATCCCGCAGTCCTTCGACAGCGCCAAAAACTGGCCCAAGTGCGCCAAGCTGATTAATGATATTCGCGACCAGTCGAACTGCGGCTGCTGCTGGGCCTTCGCCGGCGCCGAGGCCGCCTCGGACCGCATGTGCATCGCCACCGGTGGCGACAAGGCCCTCCCCATCTCGGCGCAAGACGTGTGCTTCAATTCGAACCCGAACGGCTGCAACGGCGGCTCGATCATCGCCCCGTGGACCTACGTGCGCTGGCGCGGCGCCGTGAGCGGCGGCCAGTACAACGCGAGCGGGCCATTCGGCGCCGGTCTATGCTCAAACTGGGGCTTTGCTCACTGCCACCACCACGGCCCGCAGGGAAAAGATCCCTACCCCGACGAGGGTGCGGACGGCTGCGAGTCCGATACATCGCCGTCCGGTCCGACAAAGTGCGACACCACGGCCAAGGGGTCGCACACCGACTTCAAGGCCGACAAGTACAAGTTCCACGGCACGACGGAGACGGCGTCGGGGGAAGAGAAGATCCAGCGCATGATCATGGAGGGCGGTCCGGTCGAGACGGCCTTCACGGTCTATAGCGATTTCGAGGACTATGCCGGCGGCATCTACCAGCGGACGACGGGCAAAGCGGCCGGCGGCCACGCTGTGAAGATCGTCGGGTGGGGCGTTGAGGACGGCACCAAGTACTGGAAGATCGCGAACTCGTGGAACGGATTTTGGGGAGAGAATGGTTTCTTCCGCATCGTGCGTGGCACGAATGAGTGCGGCGTCGAAGACCAGGTCACCGGTAGTCCGAGCGGCGCCAAGTGGACCAAGGCGTCAGAGGAGCTCTAGGCGCTTACTGTATACATGCTTGTTAACAAACCACACATTAGGACTAGGCGGCGGCCAGCGTCCCCTTTCGGCGCATCTCCTCGAGCAAACGGAGGTGCTTGTCGACGGGCGCTATCGCGTGGGCCACCGCCATTCCCGAGCCGGCCACTGCCGGGACGCCTATACCCGGAAACGTCGAATCGCCGCAGCAATACAACCCCTCGACGGGGCTGGAGTGGCCCGGGAAGGTCTTCTCCCCAGCCTTCCACGCGGCGCCGAAAGTACCCTCCGGGCGCCTTAGGAAGCGCTCGTGCGTGAGCGGAGACCCGATTGAGGAGTAGACGGCTCGTTCGCGGATGTCCGGGATAAACTCCTCCACCGCTTTCCAGAGTACCTCGGCGCGCGCCTCTTTCTTCGCAGCGTACTCCTCCCGGTCAAGGCCAACCCAGTCCGCGTACGGTTCAGTCGCTGGAAGATAAGCGTGTAACACGTGGTGGTCGGCCGGCGCAGCGTCTTTATCTAGTACGGACGGAATACTAATGAACACGAGATTGTTGTTGGCCGTCACACGCGTCCAATCCCGCACAACGATGTGGTGCACATCCAGCGGGTCTAACCCGGTCGCGTCGAAGCCGCAGTGGAGGTGGAGGAACGACGGCGTCTTTGGGGCCGATTCGTCGAGGCACGAACCCGTAGTTTTCAACGATTTCGGAAGAAGAGGAGCCGTCGCCCAGACCGGGGCGTTCGAGACGACGTGCTTCGCCCGGCGCTCGGACCCGTCCTTCAACCGCGCGCCGACGGCGACGCCGCCCTCCATGATAATTTCGTCCACGTGCGCCTTCGTGAGAATAGAGCCCCCGTTCTTGGTGATCGCGCGCTCGAGCGCTGCGGCGATCGCGGGTGAGCCTCCTATCGGGACGTCCATGACGGCGCCGTCGGCGAAGAACTCCTTGATCATGAAGGACACGGCCGCCGCGGACGTCTCGGTGACTGGGAGACCGGACAATGCGAACGCCAAAAAGTCAAACCAGCGGTAGACCAGGGATATCGGTTTGATGCCCGCGGCGTCGAGCACGCGCGAAAAGGGTCCGCCAGGATCCACGCCTTTGAGCAAAAAGTCCGCGCCGAAGCGCGCCAGCAGCGTCGGGTCCAATTTCGGCACGTAGGTCGCGACGGCCGTCTTGAGCGCGCCGGCGTCCGCCCGCAGCGCGATGGGCGGTATACCCGCCACTAGGGCTGCCAAAGCTTCGTTGGCCGCGAGGAGCTGACGCCAGTCGGCCGCGGCCGAGGCGCCGCCAAGCCGACGCATCTCCGCCTCAAACGCTCGCTTGTCGCCGCTCTTCACGCTGAAGATGCCCTCGGGCACGTACATGGTCCACTCGTTGTAGCTTCCCCACTCCGGGGTCTCTCCGACGGCGTCGAGGACCTGCCTCAGAGGATTGCTCGACGGCGCGCTGCAGCCGCTGAAGAGAGATGGCCCGCTGTCGAAGTGGAACGTGCCCGCGGCCGTGCGTCGCTCGAAACCGTGCGCGCAGCCGCCGATTCGATCGTGCGACTCGCAAACCGTCACAGAGTAGCCGTATTGTGCTAGCAATGCGGCTGCGCTGAGGCCGCCCAGACCGGACCCGATGACGACGACGTCGCTCGTGCCGTCATGCGCAGCGAAGAGCGATGCGAGCGGCGAACGCTTCGCCGGCGTGGTGAATGCATTGCCGATGTTGCTGCCAAGCAGGACAACGAATGACAATGCTGACCACCGCAGCATCGTGTTGACAGCCCCTGGGCAGTGTGCACCAGCAGGAGTCTCAGGAATCGCTGTCACGAGCGGCGTTTGAGATTATTGGTTCTGAGAGCAGGTATGATGCTGCTGCTAGGTCAGATGAACGTATGTCTCTTTTTGCCGAAACCCGTATATAGAGTGAAAAAATGCAAACGCGACATGCAGCCGTCTGAGTAGCGTTCGGTTAGACACCAGTCCAAAGAGATCAATAGGACGCTTACTGGGTGGCAAAAAAGGTATTATTTTTTATTCGCGGCGTTGACGACGCCACCAGGGTGGTCGAGGCGCCAGTGGAACGAAGTCAATTCGTGACCCAGAGGTCTCCCTGGAGTCGCTGGGAGATGAGTTTAGACGTGCGCAATCGCCTACACCGCATACGCTGGCGCTTGGATCATATCTACCAATTCTCTCAGCAGTCCAGACAACCTGATATAAAAATCTATGGCTTGTTTGACGTTTTTGCGCGTGAGCATGTTCTTGCCGCCGCGCGTCGCGCGCGCGTTTGTGGCCTCGCTGCCCGACTCGTAGCCCTCTTTGAGGTGGCGGTGCGTGTTCTTGGACTCGCGGTCGTCGCGCGAGCCCGGTCTTAACACGAGCGAGCCGAAGAGGTCCGTGTCGGTGCCGCTCGCCACGAAGAGACCGGTCGTGAGCGCCGCGAAGAGCGCCGCGACCACTAGGAGCACAATCCACGGCTTCGAGCCGATGACGTGCTTGCCGAAGGCGTAGAAGGCGCGCTCGCCTGGGCCGCGGTCCGCGTCGGCGGCGAAGGGCGGCTTCGTTTGCGAGAGCTCGCGCGAGACTGACTTCTCGACGGCCTCCTCGGCGGGGCGCGCCACCTCGGCCTCCTCGACGGACCCGGCCTTCACGGCCTCGACGTCGGCCTTGGCCTCCTCCGTGAGGTCGGCGGCGGACATTTCCGCGGTAGTACTGCTTGTCTCAGTGTCGAGCTTGCGCGCCAACGTGCGTCGCAGCTGTTGCTCTGCTCAGTGCTCAGAGCTGGAGCTTTCTAATTTCTATGGTCGCTTAGTTTTGAGAGTTCTGGGTCTCGCGGTTGTATCTCAGGCTTGTAGGTACTGCTCACGTGAAGCGGTATCCTTTCTCGAGCCTCTGAACTCGCTCCTGATAAGCAGCAAGAAAGTAAAAGGATGCAAGGCCAGGTTGTGAAAACTCGCCCAAAAAATCAGGACCCTTCTCCGCTAAATCCCCTCGCGGACACCTCGCTATTGCGAAAAGAGAGATAAAACGGCAATGCCAAAACGGGTTTTACAGCACGGGTTTTTGGCTTGCTTACTGAGCTGAGTGGCGCGGCGCATTGGTCTGGACGTCTCAACGACTCTGCAATCCCCTGTGCATCAGCTCGTCCACCGCTGCTGCCGCTTTGAGCTGAAGCACACACAAGACTCAAGAGGCAGCATAGCAGCATACAAAAATGGGCAAAGGCGGCGCCCTGCGCGCCGGCCTGAACGGCCGCATTAACATCGGAGGCCGCGTCTCCGCCTTTCAAATACTGTCGAGAGGCAGCGCGGCGCGGCGCGTCATAGCTGTCGGCGTATTACTCCTCACACTGGACGTCGTGCTCTCTGCCGCGGCGCAGTGGCTGGCCGCCGGCAAACGCATCCATTTCTCGTACAGCCTTGGACACGACGCAAGCGACCTCGTCGGCTTGGCCCTCCTGCGAGTGCTGGTGCTGCCCGCGCTGGCGGCCGTCGCCCATAGATCGTGGCACGCGGTGTCGCGCTACTCGGCGCGGGACGACGGCTACTCACGTCTCGATGGCGGAGATAACGAACTGGGCCTGCGCAAGGCGCGGGCGGATCTGCGGCGCGACCTGTGGCTCGGGTTTTTGTTTGTGGTGGCGTCGGTATGTCAAGGCTACGTCGGCGTCAAGCTGTGCGTCTTTGATCTGGAGGGCGTCGCGCCGCAGCGGCGAGCTCCCTTCGCGGTCTGCGTCGGCCTCACGACGCTCCTCATCAACGCGGAGGCGTGGCTTCTCTCAAATCTAGTGCAAGCGCAGACGCGGGTCCTTGCCGCGTTGCGACCATCGCTGCATGCACACGCGCTCGAGCTCTCGCAAACGACGAGCAACTGGTGTGATAAATGTGGGATTCGTATTACGACACAGACGCTGTGGCGGTGCCATGCCTGCGACTTCGACGTATGTCCAAAGTGCTGGGAGGCGCGCGACGGGGCGACGGCGTCGCCGCTCCATGCGAGCGAGGGCGCTCCAAACGGCGGCGGTAGGGGCCGCGGCCGCGGTGGTGGCGGCCGAGGCCGCAGCCGCGGCAGGCGCCCAAGCCCGGCGCAGACGGAGGTCGAGATCACAAATTGGGACATCGTCCGCGAGGCGGCAAAGTTAATGAGGCCCTCGTGGTTGCTTGTTTTTACGGCGCTGGCCTGCGTCGTGGCCTCGGGTGTCGCGAGCCTGGCCCTGCCTTCCTACCAGGGCAAGATCATCGACGCCGTTTACGCAAGAGATAGAGGCCGCTTCCGCAAATGCTTATACTTATACCTCGCTTTTTCGATTGGGACCGCGGCGACGCAAGCTCTGCGCGCCTTGTGCTTCCAAGTGGTCGGGCGACGCCTGGCCTGCTCGCTCCGCAACGAGCTCTACGCGGCGATCCTGCGGGCGGAGATCTCCTACTTTGACACCACGGCGAGTGGAACGTTAACATCACGGCTCACTCAAGACGTGAATCAGATGACCTTCCCACTCACGACCCTGTTGGGCTCTCTGGTTGCGGCCACCATCTTGCTGATTGGCGGCGTGGCCATGGCGTTTTATACTAGCTGGCGGTTGTCGATGTTGGCTTTTACAACTGTAGGACCGATTGTACACGTGACCCAGGCCTACGCCCTGTGGTCTAGGGATCAGAATAGGCGTATCCTCGCGCATTTGGGAGAAGCGAACGCCGCGGCCACCGAAGCATTAGCGAACGTGCGCACCGTAAAAGCGATGGCGACTGAAGATCGCGAGGCGAAGCGCTACGCCGAACACACCTTCGCGGCGCGGGATCGCGGCATCATCGACGCCTGTCTCAATTCGTTGACTTCTATCCTCACAAACCTCCTTGACTACGGGAGCGGTTGGTTGATTCTCTTCTACGGCGGCGCCGAGGCCATGAAGAAGGGGTCCGGCCTCTCCGCGGGCCAACTCGTGACCTATCAGTTGTACTTTAATAAGATCCAGTCGTCCTACAACCAGCTCGTGGGCCTACTGTCATCCTTCACGCGGGCCGGCGGCGCCGCGCAGCGCGTCCTGGGCCTGCTGAAAGCCATGCCGTCGACGGACGCCAGGGGCGACGCGCCGTCGGGCGGGGCGCGGGGCGCCGCGCTGTCCTTCGACGACGTTCATTTTACGTACGCGTTGCGGCCGGACGCGCCAGTGCTCAAGGGTCTAACGCTCGCGGTGCCGGCGGGCAGCACGCTCGCTTTAGTTGGTCGGAGTGGCGCGGGCAAAACAACGGCTCTGAACCTGCTGCTACGGTTCTACGACCCGAGCCGGGGAAAGATCACGATCGACGGCGTCCCTCTACCGCAGCTTGACGTCCGGTTGCTACGACGGCAATTCGGCGTTGTGGCACAGGATACAGAGCTGTTTGATACGTCTATTTCGGATAACATTGCCTACGGCGCCGCCGCCGGCGTGGCCGACGAGGATATTCACGAGGCCGCAGAGGCGGCGCTGGCCCACGAGTTCGTGACAGCGTTTCCGCGCGGGTACGAGACGCGGGTGGGCGAACGCGGCGTGCGCATCTCGGGCGGCCAGAAGCAGCGCATCTCCATCGCACGAGCCTTTCTGAGGGCCCCGCGCGTGCTCTTACTGGACGAGGCTACAAGTGCTTTGGACGCGGAATCCGAATCGAAGGTTCAGGCGTCGCTCGATGTGCTCGTGGCGAGGGCTAGCGCGACGGTTGTGCTTGTCGCGCACCGGCTCTCGACGGTGCGCAACGCCGACGTCATCGCGGTGCTGGGCGACGGCGGAGTCGTGAGCGAAAGCGGGACACACGACGAATTGATAGCAAGGGACGGCATATATGCGAAGCTTGTCCAGAGGCAACTCCAGGCCTCTGCAAACGCTATAACGGAGGCCCAGGTCGACGCCGCAGCCGAAGAGGTGTCCGTCGAGGCTGCTATCGATGAGCTGACCCCCGCGAGAGCAGTGACGACCCCACCGAGGTAGTGGGTGTAATGTATTAAGTGTTTAACCATGCCCGCGCGCCCCGTGCCCGCCGCCCGTCCCGCGCTTCTTCGAGAAGGTCGAACACCCCGTCACGTTCAAAGCGTAGGGGAGCCACTTCGCGTAGCCCTGCCGCGAGAGCATGTAGGCGATCTTCTTGTACTTTTTGCCCGGGTACGAGAGCCGGGCGCCGGGCTTTGGCGTCCGCGCCTGGCACCAATCGGTCTGCGCGATCACGTGGGATTTTGCCTTGTGGAGCAAGGCTAGGCCCGCTAAATACGTCGCCAGCGAATCGTTGAACGTATGTAGCGCGGGCACGTCGTATTCGGCTACGAGCTCCATCGTGTGGTTCCGCTTCAGGATGCGCTTCAATCCGCGCCACCATGCAGTATTCGGAGGTTAGTCCGACATCACAAAAATCCTTCGCACCCCCAGCGGTTTCGCCGCGGCGACGATCTTTAATTTGATTTGGTCACTGGGAGTTTCGTGGTCCAGAGCAGAACTAGCGTCTATTCCTCGCTCTGACCGGACCTAGGAAGACGTATTTAAACGGCGACCTGCACGCCGGCGCGTAGACCGCACGGGCGTGTAGACGCGGCCTTTCAACCCCCGTTTAGCCCTTGAGAGAACCCGCACGCACGAGCGACGCCTTGGACAGTTAACACACATTATGCAACACCTATTCGCCCGCGACGTCTAGCCGCAGGATGTCCTTGTTCCACGCGAAGGTGCCGAACTTGAACGGCGCGAGCGGGCTCCGGAGCGATTCGCCCCGGAAGCCGAGCTGGTCATACAAACGCCGCGCGCCCGGGTTGTCCGTCTCGACCTCGAGCGTGACGCAGCCGAGACCGCGCGACCGCGAGAGGAAGAGAGCGTCTTGGACTAGAGCGTTGGCCACGCCCTCTCGTCGGCACGACTCCTCCACGTACAAGTCGCTGATGTGGGCGCGCAGGGGCAGGTCGCTGCCGGCCGGCTGGCGCACGGCGACGGCGCACGTCCCGATGACGTCCGTGGAGGTTTCGTCGCCGCGGCACGCCACGAGCTGCGTCGCCGAGGCGGCGCAGAGCAGGTCGCGCAGCGTCTTCATCGTCTCCGCTTTGGCCTCGTCCGAGGCGGTCGCGGTGGCGTCGAGGAGCACCTTCGTCAGCGGGCGCGCTGAGGCCTTGAGCGCCGTCGCGGCGTCGAGCTCCGCGGGGGACTTGGCTTGCTTGGTCGTGAACTGCAGAGCGCTTGCACATGCGAGCACTGCGAGCAGCATTCGCGCTCCCATTGTGGAGGTGAGGTGGAGGACGGCGCGGCTGCGACGAAGGGCGACGGCTGTGGTCTTGGACGACAGATACAATTCGTTGTACAGCGAACACTCGTCCTAGACGCTTAGCCAGCTTGCTTTTTGGCAGCAAAACCCGTCGTGAAAACCCGTACAGTAAGCGCGAAATGTTTCATGTTGGAGTGAAGCTGGACTCAGGTGGAGTTGTAAGGCGGGCACGTATCGCTGCACAAGCGACTGGCTGCTGTAGTACCGCACGTCACAAAGGAAGATACTGTGAAAACGCCAAGCATACTACAAGGCACTCCACACGCTGCTCGATCAATGCGCATGGTGCTCTGCGCATCGCTGCTCATGCGGCGCGGCGCCGGCGTTGCGATCCGCCAAGTCGCATCCCAAGCCAAGCGCAAGAACGCGCCCGCGCAAGCGCAGGGCTTCTTCGAAGCCCTGAATCGAGAGGCGCGGCCGACCGTGCGGCTGCTCGACCTAACGGAGGGCACTCCGGTGCCGTACGCCAAGTGCTGCGACCTCCAGACGCACTTGGTCAACGAGTGCATCGAGGGCGCGCGGGACGCCCTTATACTGGTCGAGCACCCCCCCGTGTACACGCTGGGGCGCGGCGCGACGCAGGAGCACGTGCTCTTCGATGCGGAGGCCCCGGGCGCGCCCGAGCTGCACCGGGCCGAGCGGGGCGGCGACGTCACGTATCACGGGCCCGGGCAATTGGTCATGTACCCGATCCTGGCCCTGCGCAACTACAAGCAGGACTCGCACTGGTACCTGCGGGCGCTCGAGGAGGTCGTCGTTCGGGCGTGCGACAAGGTGGGCGCGTCCGGCGCCGGCCGCGCGGACAAGCACACCGGCGTCTGGCTCGGCGGCCATAAAGTCGCGGCGGCGGGCGTCGCGATGCGGAAGTGGATCACCTACCACGGCATCTCCCTCAACTACGGGGTCGAAATGGAGCGTTACCGGGCCATCGTGCCGTGCGGCCTCGACCCGGTCGTCGAGCCCGTCGGGAGCCTCGACGCGCACCTCGGGCGCGCCGTAGATCTGCGCGGCGAGCTCGTGCCCGCGATGGTGGAGGCGTTCGCCGACGTGTTCGAGTGCGAGCTGCAGCGACGGGAGCCGCCGGAGGGGTTCGTGTAACAGCGCAGTGCGCGGGTGTATGTGCGGGTTTTGTGTGGCCTACCGGTGCAATTGACAGACAGCGCTGCACATATGGACCTGTTCGGCTCAGAAAGCGACGAGTCCGACGGCGAAGCAGTGCGGCCCGAGGCCTGCGGCGTGCTGCAGTTCCACAACGGCACCGAGGACGAGTGCCTACGCGTCGTCAAAGCGGAGGCGAAGCGCGGAGAGCCTGCATCGGTGCTCGCGACAGTCGATCGCTTCTGTCGCAGTCGGCACTGGATGATGCATGTTGGTGACGTGAAGGGTCGGATCCTCCGCGGCGCCGCGTCGAGCGCCGCGCCGGGGCTGTGGGTCGAATTGGGCGCGTATTGCGGCTACTCGGCCGTACTGCTCGCGTCTCAGATGCCGCCCGACACGACTCTCATGTCGCTGGACACCGAAGCGCCCTGCGTCGCGTGGAGCCGACAACTCGTCGAGCACGCCGGATTTGCGGACCGAGTCAAGGTTATGCAATCGTCGCCGGACGAGACCGCGGCCGACGCGCTGCGGCGCGAAGCCCCAGCTGTTCATCGACGCGGGATCCAGCTGCTGTTCGTCGACCACGCGAAGGATCGATATCTTGCGGACCTAATCTCACTCGAGCCTTTTCTAGCCAAGGGCTGCGTCGTCATCGCGGACAACGTGCTCTGCTTCGATGGAGGCGCCAGTCTGAAACCGTATCTCGCGCACGTCCGCGACGAGTCCCGCTACGCGTCTTCGACGCTGCACGAGGCGCCCGTGGAGTACTCGGACGGCGAGCCTGATGGGGTGGAAGTGTCTGTGTTTCGCGGCGTAATGTAAGTGTTACGAACTAAAGCGCCTTTCGCAGCGCTCGTAGGTTGCTCAAGTCGGACAGCAGTAGTGTAGTCCTCTTACACGAGAGTAGCTACTAGGATGCGCCCTCGGCCGGCGCGACGGCGTGCTGCGCGGCGGCCAGCGGCGCCGCGCAGAAGACGCGTAGCGCCCCGGGGAAGACCTCGGCCTGTATTGCGCCTGATACGACTTCCTCCCCATCCAGACCCGTGCGCGAGGTGTCGTCCGCCGCCGGCTCGAGGCGGAGCGCGCGGCAGCGGTGGCTCTGGAAGCTCCGCTTGTGCACGTGCTTGCCGCCGTCGAGCTTGAGGAAGCCGTCGATCAAATCGACGCGCGCCAGGAAGCCCGGGCGCAGGCGCGTGTAGACGAGGTGCATCGCGCCATCATCTAAACCGGCATGCGGCGCCATGGGCGTCGTCTCGTCCACATGAGAGACGTTGCAGGCCATCATGAGTTGGTAGGTCTCGTCCCGTCGCTCCGTGCGCCAGGGCGGCGGCAGCGGCGCGCCGAGCGGCGGCAGCCGCGACGGCGCGAAGAGGCCGCCCTCGCCCACCGGTTGCGTGCAGGGCAGCCATGATAAGGTTGCGCGGTGGCGCTTCAGGCGCAGGATGTACCAGATCGCCGCCAGCGTCGTCCGCAAACTTCCGAGCCACCGGAAGCCCTCGGACCCAAGATCCACGTCGGCCACGAGCCCCCACTCCATGGCCAGGAAGCTGAGGAAGGGCGGCCGATTGTCCGCGAACTCGTACCTCACTAAACCTAATGGTGAGGAGAAGCCGCGCGCGACGTTGTACGCGACGTCCACGGCGGACCCGATGACGTCGCCGCCGGCCGACGCCACGGACGCGTGGCAGGCGTTGCCCGTGCCACCCGGGCAGTGCGCGATCCGGATCGCTCGCAAACGCTGTTCCGGGACCTCGTGCGTCGAGGCCCCGTCCGCCAGTCCCCTCACCACTTCGGATAAAGTGCCGTCACCACCGACCACAACAATGCCGTCGTACATGACCTGCGGCGCCGCGGCGACCAATCTACACCGCTCCGTCGCGTCGCCCTGGCTCGTCGTAATGACCACGTCCGTCTCGATGTGCGCCGCGTAGAAGACGGGCGCCACGTCCCGTTCAAACACTTTTTGCGCCCGGCCCGTGCCGCCGGCCGGGTTAATGATGACCAGCAACTTGCGCGGGGCGTCCGGATTCAAGCGGCGCTGGAGCTGATTGAGGTGCTTGGCCGTGGCGCCGCCGTCCCGCACCCTTAACGTGCGCGTGCGCAGCACGCGCACCCGCGTGGCGCACCAGCCGCTCTGGCGCGCGCACGTCGTGACCTCGACCCCGCCGTTGTCGGGCGTTGGACAGGCGCGCAGCACGTCGGCGACGTCGAGCGTCTCGCCGTCGACCGTGACCGCGTCGTCGCTGCCGATCTCGAGCAGCGCGTCCTCCATGGCCGCCCGCGGGACGAGCGGTGCGGCGCTGCCGCGGCGGCGCGCGCGGAGGTGATCAGCTATCTTGTTACAACCGCGAGCGGTGCGCGCTGATACGAAGGCCTCTAGCAGTTGGCGGCGGCCTTGCTCCAGCGATGGGGACCGGCTGCGGGAGGCAGCTTGCGTGCAGGCTACTATCTGTGATCAATGCTGACCAGATGGGTGACCTCTGGTGCTCGAGGGACGCGCTCTGCGTCGTAGCGAGCGAGAGTTACACCGCTTGCTGCCTCTGTATTTGACTGCGCTCGAAACCCGTCTAACTTTGGGCCAGCCACCAATCTAACGCAATCATCATGGTACTTGTGCACGCTGCTGGAAGATCACGCCTAGTCGTCCCGGATGCGGATGTGCGCATTTTTAAAAACGGGTTTTGAAAGCCAAGTTCGCACGAGAGCTAGCGAGCGTTGGGACCAGGATTGCACCATATTGCTGGTCGTTGACAATGGCAAACATGGTGATCGACCAGGACGCGCCGCAAGCGGCAGCGCTGGAGTACGGGTCGGGCCAGCCGCAGCTCGAGAAGTTTAGGCTGCGATGGGAGCTCGCGCGGCTCCCGGCCCACGCGCCGCCCGCGGGCGAAGCGTGCTTCGACGACAAGCAGGCGCCGACGGAGCAGGGGCACGCGACGTCCTCGGACACGTTCTGCTTTCTACGGGGGAGCAGCGACGTGGCGCGGCTGAAGGCAAGGCTGGAGAAAGACGACGCCTTCGTCTGGAGCGACGCGTACGCCGAGGAGCACAACGTGACCCTGGCGCGGCCCTCGCACGACGGCTGGGGCATCCGCAAGCTGGCCTTTGTGTTTTGCGACGACTTCCTCCACCGCGTGTACCGGCTGCCGCTCTGGGAGGACCCGGGGTGGCGCGCGTTGCTCGACCCCATCTTGGAATCCTGCGGCGTGCCGCGCGAGCGCATCATCCGGTGCCTGCTCGCGTCCATGCCGCCGCACACGGTCATCCCGCCGCACCACGACAGCGGCTACTGGGTGCCGCGCTCGCGGCGCCTGCACTGCGCCATCAAGACGAATTCAAAGGTGGTGTTTCTCGCGGGGCGAACGTTAGACGAGATGCACCGCATCGAGTTCAAGAAGGGCTGCGTGGTCGAACTCAATAACCAAGCGAAACACTACGTGGCCAACTTGAGCGAGGAGTACCGGACGCATCTTATTTTCGACTACGTGGACGACCGGGCGGAGCCCTGCTTATTGCCGCCCCGCATGCCCGTGGTCCAATTAAGACCCGGCGACGAATTGTTGCAGACGCGGCGCAGCGTGGCGTTGGCGGCGGAGCGCGGGACGGGTCCCAAAGCCCCGCACGTATTGATTATTGGGGCGCAGAAGGCGGGAACGACGTCCATGTTCGAGTACCTGAGCCAGCACCCCCTGGTGAAGCGGGGAGTTAGAAGAGAGACGCATTTTTTAGATTGGCGGTGGCCCGGCGAGGCCGATGGTGAGACGCTCTCACAGAAGTGGCACGAGACCTTTTTTGATAGCGAGGCGCACGCCCAACATCCCGACTTAAGAGCCCTGGACTCGACGCCGTCCTACTTGCTCCAGTCGAATTTGGCCATACCGCGCCTCCAAATGATGCGCAAGGACGTCCCGCTCATAGTCATGGTCCGGGACCCGGCGTTAAGAGCGGTGAGCCACCACGCCATGATCGCGGACAAGAGCGCGACGCCTCAGCAGCGGCGGAGCCGGGGCACGGCGTGGCTCGGGCAGTCCGTGCGCCAAGTCGCCGAGGCCGAGCTCGCGGAGCTGTTGCGCGCTGGTGTTGTTCGATGTGTGAGTGGTGAAGGTTTGGGCGGCGCGTACGACGTAAATGACGCCGCGTTCCGGGACTACATCACGCGCCTGCCCCTCGGCCACGGCGCGCACTCCGTGTTGTTGCGAGGCTTCTACGCGGCGCAGCTGCGGCCGTGGCGGGAAGCCTTTGGAAGTGATAGGGTCCTGGTGCTGCGGTGCGAGGACATGGCGACGTCGGCGGGTGCGGCTTCGGCCGTGGCGGCCGCGCAGCGCCACGCCGGCCTGCGGGAGCACCCCCTCGACGACGCGCGGCCGCGGAACGCGCGGAGCTACGCGGGGCCGGACGACGAACTTCTGGAGGACCTGCGGCGGTTCTTCGCGCAGGCGAACGAGGACCTGTACGCGATGCTCGGGTGGGGGGGCGGGAAGCGGTGGTAACTTTATGTGTGGTACTCTTATGTTCGTTCCGCCAGTTGCGTGCGCGCGCTGTTGAGGTGTACATGAGTAGTCACACGGTTTGTCATAGCCACATGTTAAATAAGCAGCGGCAAATAAGCTAGTGCGTGAAGTAGACCCCGCCGGCCGGGCCGCGGCCGTGCGCCGCTTCGAGGTCGGGCCCGTTGGAGGCCGGGATGATCCCGTACGTGTTGAGCGACGGGTGGGACGTGAAGTAGTGCATCTTGATGTGCTCGAGGTTCGTCGCGCGGCGCACGGGCTCCACGGTCTGGTAGACGTCGCGCACGAAGTTCAGCAGGTTGGGGTAGTCCGCAATGCGCTTGACGTTCGTCTTGACTGCGCGCGGGGCGGCGTCGAGACGTCGAGCGGACGACGGCGTTGGGGGACGAGACCGTCAGGACGAGAAGGCGACGGACGCGGCCCGCGGACAGTAGACGACGTACACGGGGTCGAAGCGCACGAGCGTGTGGTACAGCCGCAGGTCCAGCCAGCTGAACTTGGCGCCGCCGAGGAAGCGCTGCGTCGCGAGCCGTCCGTCCAGATCCTCCAGTGCGGCGAACAAACTAGCGACGGCCGCGTCGTAGGCCTGCTGGGACTGGGCGAAGCCGCTCCGGTAGACGCCGTTGTTCACGTGCGGGTACACCAGTTCGTCGTTCAACGTCTGGAGGTCCGTCGCCAGCGCGCTCGGGTAGAAGTTGCGCTCCGGGTGCTTTGCTACCGTATCAAAGGCCGAGTTCAGGAGCTTGAGGATGTTCGTGGACTCGTTCGAGACGAGCTGGCCGGTCTTTGTGTCGAACAGCGCCGGCGTCGTGAAGGGCCCGCTCGTGTCGCCGGCCGCGGCGTAGACGTCCCTTATGGAAACCGCGCCCGCCGGGTCCGGCACTAATGCATTATCGCAGGCGTAGGACCCGTGGCCCAATGGGTTCGAGAGGGGCGCGTCATTTGGAGAGCGGTAGGCCCAGCCGCAGTGCGTGTCCTCGGGGTCCTCCGGCCGCGTGCGCTGCCAGGTGGGGTGCACGACCGAGTGCGAGACGACGTCCTCGAAGCCCTTGAGGTAAATCATGGACAACGCGCCCGCGGCCCACGGGCAGGCGAGCGCCACGTGTAAATGGTACCGGCCCGCCTCGGCCTCGATGGTGTCGGCGCGGTGCGTCGCGGCGTGGCGCACGTAGGCGCCCTCCTTGTTCGTCGCGAGGTTCGTCTTGGAGGCCGAGAGTCGCATGGTCGTCCTTGTGCGTCTCAGCGGCTGGAAGGCGCGGGCTCCGGCGAGGGTGAGCATGTATAGTAAGCGACGCGACGGCCACATGCAACAGCACGGCTTGAGCTGTGCTGCACTTGCACGAAGCGCCGCGCTGACCCGGAGAGCAGAGACCGAGTAGCTTGCCGAGGAGTGGAATTAGCTCTTGGTCTCCTCAGGTTTCGGCACCGGCAGCAGTCGGACTCGCTGAGAAACGAGTGTTCACACGTGTCGCACGTCGCAGGGCAGGTGGCTGCACTATATATGAAGTGGCAGCCGCTCAAACACCAATCTTGGCAGGGTGGGCTGCAGTTGAGTTGCATTCCCGGCGAACCATGTCTCCTTGCCGCAGGCTAGACAATCGTGCGTTTGTCGGACACATCCTAGGGCTCATGTAAAACGTAGGGGTACGGGTTTCACGCCCGGTTTGTGCTTAAGCTTAGTTCACCGCAACAGCTCAGCCGGCGCACCGGCATTATGGCCACGACGTATAGGCCGTGCACCACAGCGTCAGAGAAGGCCGCAGAGAAGGCCGCCGACGCGCGCAGCCAAAGCTCTCCGTTCCACACAAACGCTGTCGAAGAGCACACCGCGGCCACACCGACGCGCGCAGCCAGACGCTCTCCGTTCCACACAAACGCTGTCGAAGAGCACGCCGCGACGATGAACACGCGCAGGTACTTGAACACCGTGCGCTCCACGCTGGACGCGGCTTTGTGCCTGCGGAACTTCCCTTCGCAAGTCGTAGAAAGGCACAACAAGCCCGAGGTCGAGGTCCGGGGCTCGAAGGAATTACTGTTAAACCCGATCACGATAGCGCGGACGGACCAGGAGCGGTGCTTGATCGAGGGGTCCGTGAACTCGGTGCGCGTGTCCTTCGCCATCAAGCAGGCCGACGAGATCGAGAAGATCCTGTGCCACAAGTTCACGCGCTTTTTGGCGCAGCGCTCGGAGCAGTTCGTCATCATGCGACGGAAGCCCTGCGAGGGCTACTCCATCTCCTTCCTCATCACCCATACCCACTTAGAAAGGATGTGGAAGGAGAAGCTCGTGGACTTTGTCATCGCCTTCATGGAGGAGATCAACAAGGAGATCTCGGCCATGCGCATCGCTTTAAATGCGCGGGCGCGCGTCGTGGCGGAGACGTTCCTCCAGGACTTCGCGGCCTAGGTCCCCCGCGTGTGGCTTAAGTATATATTGTGAAAATTAGTCGTCGTCGTCGCTGCCGTCGGGTTGGTCTAGTAGCTGCTGCTCGACGTTCTGCAACACGACGTCGATGTGGTCGCCATCGAGCGTGAGGATATCCGCGGCTAACTCGGCCCGTTCTGTGGCCGCTTGGGCGGGGTCGTGCAGCAGCCGCTGGATGTTCTCCGTCTCGCACTCCGCGGGGCGGTCGAGGCGCTGTTGGATGCGTAGCGCCTCCGCCAAGAATTCGCGACCCGTGGCCGAGTCTGTGCCCCCGAAGATGCTCGCGAGGAAGCCGTGTACTTTTCCCAGATCTTTCAGCATGGTTGCGGCCAGCCGCGTCTCGCCGAGGCCCAAGGCCCTGATTTCTGCGAGCGCCTCGTGCGTCTTCGCGATGCTGTCTCGCGCGAGGCGCCGGACCGCTTCCACCGATTCGTGGTCGTGGAGCCGCAGCGACTGCGCGGAGGCCCGGCAGTACCACAACTCGGCGAGGCCGGCCGCCGCGCGGGCGCGCTGCACGCCGTCCGAATTATTGTACCGTACCGCCACGAACGCAGCGGCCCCTTCGTCGAAGATCTGATGCCAGTCCTCGTCCGAGTGGGACGCGCCCAGCGCCACGTGCTGCGCGCACAGAGCTGCAGCGCGGCCGTATGCTAAGCGTGCTTCGGCGAGCTGGTACGCCAGCGGCGGCAGTGTCGCCTCGGCCCGGCGCGTATCTGTGGGTGCGGGGGTGGCGTCGTCTTCATCTAACGCCTCTAGGGCGCGCACGGCGGCGCGGCCTTCGCGGAGGGCTGTGGAGACGCATAGTCCGTCGCCAGATGTGGCGTAGACGTACGTAGACGCATAAAGCCGGTCCACCAGAAATGTCGACGCCTCGATGCGCAGCTGCGCCGCCCAGCGCGGCGCCAGCGCGTCCCGGCGGACCCGTGCCGCCTCTCGCGGCCGTGGCGTCGAAATTTCGCCGCCCCTCGTCCGGAGCCAGTCGACGATGCGGCGGAGGAGGCCTCCTTGGTTCGGCGATGCTCCGGAGATCGCGGTCGACTCGTCCGCGGCGGCGAACTTGGCTAACTCGGCTGTGGCAGAGGCGTTGGCGGCGGTGGCGACAGCCACTGCGGCGGCGTCGGCGTCGGCGGCGGCATCGTCGTCGTCAGCGAGAGCCGCCCGCAGGAGTTTGGCAGCGAACTCCCACTTACCGTCAGAGCCGAGGCGCCGGGCCGCCGCGACGAGGCGCTGCCTAGACAAAAACGGGGCGATCTCTACCAGCGCGCGTTCGGCGAGCATGATGGTAGTGGCGCCCACTTTATAGCGAGGCCCTCCCGGGCGATGCCCTCGCAGTCCAGTTAGCAGGAAGCGAGCGATGTTTCTGACTGAGGATTCTGGCGATGGCCGCTGTATCAATTCTTCATTTTGGATCACGATTCTGGCGATGGCCGCCTGCGCCGCGTAGAGCGACCGCCACGTCTCTTCGGCCGCGTACAGCTCTATCTGGTCAAACGGCCGCGCGAGCGCGCACCAGCACGCCGCTTCGGCCTGCTCCACCGGGCTGCGGAGCGCATGGCACGCCGCGTCTATATCCCGCGGCACGAGGAAGCCCATCGCCTCGGCGGCGAGCTGTTCTGGGAGCTCTGTGATCATTTTCTTTCGGGTGGTGCTGTTCAGCCGAAGCTGATACTGCCGCACCACGGTGCGCCGACGTCCGTGCGTTCACCCGAGCGTCGTCTGGGTTCGCTGTCGCTGCCGAGTTGTGCCTATCGGGGAGCTTCGACAGAGCGCTAAATCGTCAGCCGAGCCGCGCTCCAAAGACTTGCGTACGGGTATTGACAAGTGAGAGGCTGAGCTCTCAAGGAGAGCATGGGCAACCTGTAGAGGAGGAGACATGGGCAGCTTCGCACTGCTGCAACTGCTCGTACTGCTGCACGCCACTGCCGCGCAGCAAGGCCTGCAAGTCCTGCACGACGCGCACTGTGTGGAAGCGAGAGCCTCCTTCCTCGGTGCACATCTGCAGGAGACGAATGGCTCGGCGCGAGTAGCGCTCGACCTGCAGCTCACGGCTTTGTCCACGTGCGACGAAGGGACGAAGGTCCTGGTGGACGCGTCGGCCGATTATGCGTTGGCGGATGGCGACGACGGTTTGGAAGTCTGCGTCTTGTGGGTCTCGACGACGGGCGCCGACCGGCGCACGAGCCGGTGCTACGCCCGGGGGCAGCCGGCGCGCGTCGAATGGGACCTGACCGCGTCGATGCAGCAGCGCTACCCTGTGTGGAAATCAAAGTTCAGGCGCCCCACGCGATCGACGCGATGTTGTCTCCACAACTGCGTCTGCTCGATGGCGTGGAGGTTCTACGCCATCGACGCGGCGTTGTCTTTGTATCTGCGTCTCCTCGATGACGTGAAGGTTCACAGCGGCTTCGCAATAGTTCTCAGGATAACCTAACTCACTGGTTGATCTCCACACAGGCGCTACCGGCTCGTCGCGTGGCCGGCGCGGACCGCGTGGCCCGGGGCGTTCGCGGGCGCGTCGCACGCGTTGAGCTTCGCGGCGGACTTAGGGGCGGCGGCCTTCCCGCCCCCGACGTTGCTCTTCACGGCCAATGAGCACGGCGCGACGCTCACGGGGCGGGAACGGCGCGACTGCGACGGGGGTTCGTTGAACCTCTACGCCGGCACGCAGCACCGCGACACGGATGAGAATTGGTACCACTTCACCTTTGGCATGCTGCTGCCGCTCGCCGCGCGGCTGAGCGAGCGGGATGATGCTTGCGCGGCCGCCGGCAGACGCCCGCCACCCACGGTGCTCTACGTGCGGCGGTGCGGCTTCCGACGCGCGCTCGTCGAGGCGGTCGGCACCGACGACTTCCGCCTCGTCGACCTCTCCGCGAAGCCGACACCCCAAAATGTCGCGCTCGAAGTGCTGCCGCGCATGGACTTTTGGAGCGACCAGGCCCACGCGTTGCTGGAGCTGCTGGCGCGGGGCGAACGGGGCCGCGCCTGGCTCCTGGATCGGTTTGCGGAGCAGAGAACGGGCGCCGCGTGCATGTTTCAAACGCGGGCCGCGAGGCCGGGGCGCCGGTCGTTCACCGTCGAAAACTTTGAAGGACTCGCCGAGGCCTACGCGAAGGCGTCGCTGTGTGAGGTGCGCGTCGCGCCGGACCCGACGGGCCTGACGCTTGCGGAGCAGATCCAGGCGCACGCCGACGCCGCGCTGCTCGTTGCGCCGCACGGGGCGGGCCTCGCGCACGCGGCCTGGCTTCCAAAGGGGGCGTGCGTCGTCGAGGTTTTGCCGCGGTCCAAGATACACGATCGGCAACTAAAAGGCGTGGCGGCTGCTTTCGGGCTCCGGACGGCGCGTATCTACGTGGACGACGGCGGGGGGGAAGTATCGCTCGAGGCGCTCGTCGCCGCCGTCGAGGCATGTGCGGCGCCGCCGGAGCCCTCGTGGCGGAGGTCTGCCGACGCGCATCCGAACGACCTCGGGCGGCTCGGGTTTGGCGAGGACGTAACTTGAAGTACACGTATCTAGCACCCCCACACACCATAGACGCGGGAGAATCTTCAAAGTTCCGGTTTATTACTCGCTCCGTCCGGTTCGGCGTCACGCCGGAGCGCTCGCGCCCGGTGCTCCGCCGGCGTGAGCATGGTCGTCTCCCAGGTCTTCTCCATAAAAACCACCTTGCCGTTGGTGAAGTTCTGCCAGTGGCCCGGGTGGTTGCAGGAGATTGAGATGCGCGGCTCGCTGCCGAAGGTCGGCAGGACGCCGTGCGGTAAAGTCGCGGGGAAGATGACCAAATTGCCCGCGCGCGGCGCCTTGCGATACGTCACATCAAACGGCGGCATGGGCCCCCGCGGGTCGTTGAGCGACAGCGCCCCGCCGTCGCCGGGCACGCTCAAATATAAAGTACCGGCGAGGGACGAGCCGGCGTGCGTGTGCACGTCGTGGTGCGTCGCGTTCGCCTGCACCGCGGCCCAGCAGTAGCCGTTGCCCCGCTGGACGTTGGGGTGCTGCTCGATGGTCGTCCACTCGATGGCCGTGCCCGCGTTGTTCGGCCGCTGGTAGAGGAGGGGCGGCATCTCGGCCTGCTTGACGTACTCGCGGATGGCGAACACGAAGGCCTGCCAGACCGTCTCCAGCGTACGCATGGGTACCGGTGTAATACTTTGCCAGGCGAAGAATTTTTCGTTGTACCTATCTAAATCCGCCTGCGTCCAGGCCGTGTCCGTGGGATTCGTGACCCGATCCTCCTGGCCGGCGGCCTGGAACGCGTCCCAGGCCTCCAGCACGTCCTTGGCGAACATGCAGAGCTGCTCCTCGTTGAACAATTGATCGTACTCCATGACCGGCGTCGCCCATAAAAACTGCATCTTGCCCTTGGCCTGCCACTCGCCCCGGGTCAGTCGCAGCGTGCTTAACAGGGCTGTTCCGGCAACGGCGTGCGGCCATTGGGCGCGCGCCGGTCGCAGCGTGCTTAACAAGGCCGTCGCGGCAATGGCGTGCTGCCAGGCGCCGCTGGCGGCGTGTGCGAGGAGCAGCGTGCCAAGAAGGGCCGTGCTTACGGTGTTCCGCATCGTTGCTGGTCCCGATTTCGTCTGTGCGCTACAGATACTATTTATGCTGTAAAAACATGCAGTCCTCAGCACCAATACGTTGCGCAGTCGCACGATCCAGGTGCAAGTTTGCGGATCGAGCACGGGTTTTTATACGGGTTTTTCAGTGTAAGATTCTTTTGCTGCCGCTGCCAGCCTGCTGTCCTTGCACGTCTCTGTTTCACACGGGGTTTCACCAGGCAAAGCGCTGGCTTTCTCTCGCGGGTAGTGACAGTGCAGCAGAGCGCTGAAAGACTGATATGTCACATCGGCTGCTGACCGCAGCGCTGTACGTCGTCGGCGCAGCCGCGTATCTGCAGCCACAGCGCAGCATGAGGACCCCAACGCGCCGCTGGAGCGCGTGGCCCGACAAGCCGCCCGCCTCACGCGACGAAGCGCGCGACGCGCGCGACGACGAGTGGGCGGCTCTCTTAGAGGATGCCCGCGCAAACGATCCGCGCCTCGAGGGTCGGCCGGCGCCGCGCGTCGAGCGCTTCACCTACGGCGTGGAGGGTACCGACGACAAGACGACGACGCTGTACGGCGCCGCGTATGCCGCCGCGGACGCGACGCCGCGACCGGGAGTGGTGCTCTTCCACACGGCCGCTGGGCCTCGCGATCGGTTCGTCGAGTGGCAAGCCGAACGCTTGGTGGCGGCAGGCTACACCGCGTTCGTCGTGGACCTCTTCGGCGACGCGTGGGGCAGCGGCTGGGATTCCGAGTGGGCGGCGGGGCCGCGCGAGGCGCTGAAGGACCCGGACGTGCTCGCAGAACGCGCGTTGGCGGGACTGCGGTGCGCGCAAGAGCGGCCAGACGTCGATGCCGAGCGGTGTGCCGCGCTGGGCTGGTGCTTGGGCGGACGGGCCGCCGTCGTGCTGGCGTCGATGCGGCCCTCGGGATTACGCGCGGCCATTTCGTTCCACGGCGTTTTTGACCCCGAGTGCCTGCGCGACGCGATGCAGACAGAGGCGCCGCCGCCGAGCCTGCTTCTCTGTCATGGCGACAGTGATCCGTTTGTGCCTGCGTTCGACGCCACGGTGGCCGCGCTCGTCGACCGCGGCCTGCCGACGTACGCTTCCCGCTTCCCGCGCGCGAAGCACGGCTTCACGAACCCGGCCCAGGCGCTGAACGAGGCTAGCGAATTCGCCTACGACGCGGTGGCTGCCGAGGCGGCATGGATGCGTGCGACGGAGGAGCTGGAGCGGCTGTTGTGAATTGAAACTTGAAACATATTATACACTAGCAAATTCGGGGCTCGGCTTCACCCCCAGACGCCACCGACGCGACTTCTCGATGGCGTGAGGTTCGCGCCGGTACTACGCGAGGCCCGACCCGTCGAGCAGCGTCGCCTCGAGGGGTGCCGCGTCGACGCCGCTGCTGCTCGACCGCACGTAGGGCGCGCAGCACGGCGGGGCCGCTGCTCTATCCGTGCGGAAGAGGGCGTGCCCGATAGCGACCCCGGTCACCGCGGAGATGAAGAGCTCCACCGCGTAGGTCATCGCCGCGAGCATGAGAAGATAGCCCAGCGCCAACTGGAGCCCGTAGCCCAGCGACGCCTCGAGGCGCCCCGCGACGCCCTTCGCTGCTCGTGCTCGTCGGACGGAGACGAGCGCCTCGGCCAAGATGCCGAGTGCCACGACGCCGAGCATCCCCGCCACAAATTTGGCGGCCGTGTCGAGTTTGAATGCGCTAATGAAGAGCGCGATGCAGGTGTTTTGTCTCCCGAACGCGCTCTGGAAACCGTCCATGTACATGGCCATGCCCGACCCGCCGCAGAAGCCAGACACGGCATCGTCGTCCATCTCCATCATGCTGTCCATGCGCATTGGTCGGCGAGGTCGATTTGCGTCGTCGCTGCGAGGTCTTGCGCCGCAGCTGCGTCGTCGCTGCGTCGTCGGCGAGATCTTGCACCGCTGCTGAGGTCAGCAAGAGCAGGAGATTGCACGAGGAAGCAAAAGTGATGAAATCTGTGCGCGTCGTCCCGCCCCGTGCTGCGAGTACAGCTGTCCGTGGTATTGAGTCCTGCAGTCACTCCACCGCTCGCTTGCACGCGCCAGCTCTGGACGAGATAAGTTTGTCTTTGCTGCTTGCCGGGTTTTCGGACCCGTCCATCGGGCCCAGCGTGCTCACTTTCGCCTACTAGACCGGTGCTGATGGAAGTTTTCAAACAAAACAAAACAAAACAAAACAAAACAAAACAAAACAAAACAAAACAAAACAAAATGAACGGTCGGGTTCGAACGGTACGGGTTTTTGAATATTAATCCCAAAATTTAATTCAGCGCCAGTGAATGGCTAAGTTACAAACTGTACCTCGCACACGCCGCACGCGCCGCCCTCGCACGATATCTGCCGCTGCGCGGGTCCCTGGGATACCCCGTGAACCCGCAGCGGACTTTCTGCACGTAGGCTCTCAAATGGCTCTGAGAGCAGCCAAGAGGGCTCCCAAGAGGCGGCCGGCGAAGCGCACAGAGAATCAGAAGCCAAAGCCTTCCGCGAAGCCGGCCAAGGCCGCGCAGAGCAAGCGCCGCCTTTGGTCGCTCCGGCGGCGAGCGGCGAAGCTCGATCAGACGCCGAAGCTGACGCGGCGAGACGAGCATTCGTCTCTCGCAAAATCGCTCGGCGTTCGATCGCTCGACCTCTTTCGCTCGTTCTGTCCGCGTGAGGGTTTCTGAACGTGCACCTCGCAGGTCCGGCAGCCGTGAACTCGGCGTCGGCCCGCTGCGTCTTCCGCATTCCCCCGTATCCCTTGTGTACCACCCCCCTTGGCTAAGACTATAAAATAGCCCCTCCATAATAGACTAGGACTGCGTAGGCTGGCGCCGCAAACCCGCACGCACAGCCCAGCACTGCAGACTTGTCCAGGTGTGGCAGCTGCGCCGTGAGGCTAGCACAGACGGGTCACAGGTCGCAGAGGGCCCAGTGAACCGCTGCCTTGACGCCTGTCGATACGTTGCTGCATGATCTGTCTCCTGGCACCAGCAATGGCTTGGCAGCATCTCAAAGAGATCAAAGACCCACAGACCTACGAGGCACTGCTCTACACACCAGCTGCGGAGGGTCCGTGGCCACTGCTACTCTACCTTCACGGCGCCGGCGAGAGCGGTTCTAACGTCGCAGACCTCATTTCCGAGGGCGCGACCGGCACGCCTCCCGTCGCGTTGGAGAAAGGTAACGCCATCGATGCGCTGTCGACCAAATTCGTCGTTGTTGCGCCACAGACGAATCGCGGGTGGTCACCCGAGGAAGTCGCGGCATTCGTCAAATTCCTACAGGGACGACTGTCGCTCGATCCTGAACGGCTGGATGTGACCGGGCATTCGATGGGCGGCTCCGGAGCGTTACGTGCCGCGACGACTGGCGTGTTCGCAGCCTGCGTCGCGGTGGTGCCGGCGGGCGGTGCGCGACCCCGCGATCTGATGCAGATACCAGTGTGGGCGTTCCACGGCCGGAACGACGTCGTCGTGCCGGCGGCGATTTCCGAGCGGCTCATTACCGCGATGCACCGCGCCGGCGCGAGTCCGGACATGGCGCGATTGACACTGTACGACGAAGCCCCGACGCCGCCCGGCTGGCCGTCGTCGGTGGGTCACGCGTCGACGATCCCCGCGTTCTCGGATCCGGAGCTGTATGCTTTTTTGCTGCGGCACCGGAAGTCCTCGTAATTTGATTTGTCTGTGTGCATGCGTATGACGGGTGGCCACGGCCGCGGCTCGCGCCCTCGCGAATAGAGAAACACGACGACGCCGCACATTCGCAGAGAGCTGTGGAGCTGCAGAGCCTCCCTGACTGCAAATGCATCGTTGTGTTGGGGTTGTACCGGGGCCCCGGGACCCCCCTACTAAAGACAGCGCATCGATCGGCACGACGTCCGAGGTTGAGGAGAGCTCCTTAAAACAACCAAACGCAACCTCCGCTGTCAGGAGCAACAGCAAATAGTGTATATAGACTAAACTCAGCCACCCCACCGTTGGCGCTGTGTTAGAAGACGCTCACAATAAGTCGAGCTCGCTCAGTGCGTTTGTGCAACAATCGCCCAGTGCATCATGAAAAGCCCGCTCAAAGCCACAAGAAACGCGTTAAAACGCAGCCGGCAGAACCTCGCCAAGCTCGTCCCCAAGCGCGACGCGCGCAGCGCCCTGCCCGTGTTCGAGGCCGACACCTACGCCGGGCGCGCGCCGTACGAGTCGGCCCTGACCAAGGCCAAGCGCAGCGACTACAACCTGCAGGGGCTGTCGGACTCCAGCGACGAGGAGGCCGGCCCGCGCGAACATATTAAGGTCAATACTAAACGGCGGCCGTGGGCGCTCGTGCTCGCGGCCGCGGCGTGCTTCGGCGTGGTGGGCGTCACGGTGACGCGCACGAAGCCGCTCCCGATCTACGCGGACAACTCCTTGCAGACGGCCACGGACTTGTTCCGGAGGGCCGCGACAAGCGAAGGATTGCGGAGCGCCGAGTTCACAAGGGCGACCGACGCTTTGAACCCCTTCCTCGAGGCGCTGCACCTGGGGCTAGCGCCCCTGGTGCGCGTCAACGTCGTCAAGCTGCAGAACGCCGGCGCGGCGACGTCGCGAAGTTCTATAGAAGACTTGGTGCGGGCCGAGCGGCGCGACGGGTCGGACGAGGCGGACGCCTCCGTCGCCATCGCCGTATTATGGAACGGGCGCATCTTGCAGCTGTGCGAGCGGCTCGTCGCCGCCGTCCTGAAGAGCGACGCGCCCATGCCCGAGCTCGCCCACACGGCGTACAAGGGGACGCTCGAGCGGCACCACAACTGGATCCTGCGGTCCGGCGCGCGCGCATTGTTGCGCCTGACGCCGGACCGCCGCACGCTCTTCGAGCGCTTGGGCTACGGCGCCGACGACCCGTCCCTCATAGCGGACCTGGAGGCCTTCGCGGCGGCCATGAAGGGGTGCGTCGACCGGCTCGATGCGCTCTTCCGCGCGGCGGACAGCCGGGAGCGGCTCTGATATTCCGAACCAACGACCGAAAGTGTTTAATTTGTGATTTCTATCAGCGTCTAGTCCCAGCCTTCGGGCGGCGTCTATTCGCTTACTCGATAGCCGTCTTATCAACGTGTACACCCAGGGGTCAAGTCCCCGGTCTAGATAGTCGCACGGAGGCGCGTCTGCTCGATGATTTCGCGGCGATGGCGTACCGGGGGATATACGTACAAAAAGTTGCCGCGTCACTTCTACGCCACTGGCCAGCACCTCAACGCCACCGCCGCGGCGCCTTCAGAGAGAGGGAATCAGCGTTTAGGTACTTAAAGAACCTAGCACTGCGCCTCAAAGGCCTCGAGCGCGTCGACGAAGCTCTTCGCTTCGAACGCTTTTCCGTCCACCGCGCAACCGGCCGTCGCGAGCGTGAGCACTGTTTTGGCGGTCATGAGCCTTCTGGACGCCTTGGCGTATTTGGTCTCGAAGGCGAAGTAGGGCGAATGCGCCGTGGGCATCCACTCGTCGTCCTCAACGCCGTAGATGCTCTGCTTGTATTTGTTCGAGAGGTCGCAGAGCGAGAAGCCGAGGTTGAAGTCGTTCTGCTGGAGGAATACAGAAGCCGGGCCCTTTGTCATTTGCTGAGAGTGCACGAGGCCGCCCGGGTTTGTGACTCTGATGCTCAGCGCGCCGGCGCCGTCACTTTCCAAGGTGATGCCGTGGCCAGCCGTGAAAGCGTAGTTGAGGGCTGGAAAGGAATGTATCGCGTCGGCCGTGTTGCGCAGGCTGTCGGGCAGGTCGAAGGACGTCTCGTTGTCCTCCAATCCCTCGATTTCGACCATGGTGTTCTAGACAGCGTCGAACTATACGCTATGTGTCTGCTCGATGGCGTGGAGGGTGACGCGTACTATTCCGGCCGGCCCGTAGAGGCAGCGCTTGGAAGCTGAGATCTTTTACTGCTTTGGTGTTTGTGTAGCTCGGGCGTCGAATCTATTCGAGAGCCGGCGCAGTGGGAGGCGGTACAATGTTTTAAGCTTACGCACGTGCAACACAAAGTCTAAGTGTAGAATATGCAGCACGGCTGTGGTTTTGCGCAGATTAGGCTCTGGACAAAAACCCGCATGATAAATGACACTCGTTACTTCTACCACGACAGCGCGGCGAGAACGGCCGTGACGGCCGTGGACCCGCCCATGAGGATGTACGAGGACTTCTCCGCGTCCTTGTTGTTGAGCATGGACTCGGGCTTGCGGTCCCAGAGCGTGTGGCGCAGCGCGCCGAAGTAGTGGTACGTCAGCGGGAAGGCCACGATGAATTTGACCGGGTAGAACGACGCCGCCGAGGCGAGGGCCGCGATGTCGAGGCCGGCCAGCGAGCCCGCGGACACGCCGAGGACGCCCACGCTGAGGAGGACGCCCGTGACGCGCTGGGTGATCGAGCTGATGGCCACGGCCGGGAAGGCGTAGGTCGTCACGTGCGGGCTCATGGGCCGGCCCAGCTTCTCCTGGCGCTCGGTGTACTTTGGCCGCGGCGTCGGGATCGCGCTGAAGGCGGCGCTCTGGGCCCGGAAGGCGGCGCTCTGGGCCCGCAGGGGCTGCGCGAGGCGCGCGAAGGTGGCGCGGAGGGCCATGGTTGTCTTGAAACTATCGCTGGTGGTTCGTGGTCGCGCCGAAATCGCAGCTGGCGGCTTTGAGGGCTATGCTTCGCCGCTGGTCCGCCGTTGGTAAGCCCAGCGTGGTGGGTCTTGGCGGTGGGTGTCTGGAGACTGTTAAGACCAGCGAGCAGGTCTCGGAGGTCGCACGCGGCTGTCAGTCGCAGCGTCTAAGCACAATCTGGCACAATTCCACGACGGGTTTTTGCCGTCAGATTCTAGCATGCGTACCAACAGCCATGCACGCAGTCCCATACGCCTCCAGAGCAAGGAGACACAATAAAAGAAGGCACAAGGAACGCCCAAAAGCAAACAAAGGAGAGGCTGGCAGCGGACCTGCAAAAGGCAGCCCGCCCGTGCGAGGATGGAGCGATGGATTCGAAAGGATAGATGATGCGACTCATAGCATTCGTCGTCGCAGCGCTCGCGCTGGCGGAGGAGCTGCCGCGCTTCGCGACCCCCACCAAGCCCAATGAAGCACCAACCATCAGCTACGCCGGGCCAGCCGCAGCGGTCGCCGAGGGCGCACGCGTCGACCTCCACATCGATGTAAATGACGCCGACGCGGCCGAGGACTACGCGGGCCAGCTCGACGTCACGTGCACCGGCGGCGCTCTGGCGGTCGCGAGCCGCGCCGGCCTCAAATTCCGGAATGTGAGCGACGGCGTCGCCTTCCGCGGGGCGCCGGACCTGGTACAGGCGGCGCTGCGTCCCCTCACGTATGCGGCGCCGTCGGCGGGCCGGGGCAGCGCGGCCGCCGTCACTTGCGTCGTGGACGATTTGGGCTACTCGGGCCCCGGCGGGCCGCGCAACGCCACGCTGGTCGTTCCGGTGACTATTATCAATGTGAATGACGCGCCCGTGATCGCGGCGCCGGACATGCTCGCGGTGGAGGGCGAGCGGGCGCTTCCCGTCGCAGTATCGGACGCCGACGGCGGCTCCCTCACGCTGACGCTCCGGGCGTCGCACGGTATGTTACAATGGGCGGCGGGCGACCCATCTGTAATTCTGGAGGCGTCGGGGTCCGTTGAAAGGCTCGCCGAGAAGCTCCGCGGCTTGACCTATGATCCTTCAAGCTACCACGGCCTCGCCACCGTCTCCATTGTAGCCGACGACCGCACGGCCCAAATCACGAAAACGATCGCGCTGCGTGTGGCTAAGAGCATGATTCAACCGATACTTAGCTTGAACGCGACCCGGGCGCGGCGGGGCGTGCCGACGCGAGTGCTGCATGCCAGTATAACGGGCGACGCGGACACGGTACTCCAGGTCCGCGTCGTGGCCGAGACCGGCGAGTTGACGCTGCCCGAGGCGCCGCCCGGGGCCTTCGTGCGCACCAGAAATGGTAGAGAGGTGGCGTTCGACGCGGGACCCGCGTTCGTTGGGACGACGCTGGACGCGCTCACGTACCAAGGCGACGCGGGGGGTATCACGGTGCGGATCGGCGACGACGAAACGTCCATCCATGTGGAGCTGGAGGAGGAGGTCATCGCGCTGGTCCGGGACGCGCCTATCGTAGTAGCGCGTCTCAAAATGGACGGTGCCATCAAAACGGACGAGGACGTGAACACGACCTTCGCTATTCTATTACTAGCGTCGGACGGGATCCACGAGGTCGAGGTGCGCGGGAATAGTTTGGGTGTCGTGGACTTTGGCCGGCCCGGGGACGCCTTGGTCCACAAGCGGACACGAAGAGGTGTGTGGATTCGGGGCAACAGCACCATGGTCAACGCCGTGCTGGCGTCCCTGGTGTTCGCTCCTTCATTGAATGAGCACGGGGCCGCCTACGTCGACGTGACGCTGGACGGGGTGCGAGGGACGCCGGTACCCTGTTTCATAAAAGCGGTCGAGGACCCCCTCTGCCTCACATGGTGGGCTTCAACTTCAGATGCGTTCCTGCCTCCGCTGATCATCGAGGACGTCGACGAAAGCGACGGCCTGTTCGAGGTCCTCTTGCAAGGTATGGTAGAAGCGCCGGTCGTGCCGGGCGTCCACTTATCAAAAACATCAAAGGGTCTGGTCCTCCGGGGCGGGTTAGAGAGACTCCCCCTCGACCGCCTGACGGGGAGTGGACCGGTCGAGGCGACCGTGTCCATTGGCCGCCGGTCCGCGTCGGTATCCTTAGAAGCAAGGAATGCCACTTTACTGAATACGGCGCACGCTTTTTACGATTCCAGCGAAGCGGTGGCCAAAGGTCTTGAGGACGAGGACCTAAAAATGGCCTTCCGCCTGAAGGCGGGCGGCGACCCCCGCCTGGGCCTCGAGGTCGTGCTCAGCGCGGGCGTCGGGTCCTTCAGGGTCGAGGGGCCCATTGATGGCGTCGACGTGGTCCGGAGCGCGTCCCTCACGCTCCGGGCGAGCGCCGCGGACCTCAACCGCGGTTTGGAGGCCCTGCGCTACGCACCGCCTAGGGACTGGCACGGCACGGATCTCATCAATGCGACCCTCAAGGACCTGGGGGGCCACTACATCAGCGCGCGCTCGTTACTGGTCACCATCGCGGCGGTCGACGACGCGCCGCGCCTGACCGCGTCCGTCCTACACGCCGCCACGCGAAGCGTGCGCCTCGAGGACGCGCTGAGCGTCGAGGACGTGGACGACGGCGGCTTGATGCGGGTCGTGTTGCATGCGAGGCTGGGCGCGCTTACATTAAAGCGGCCGGCGCTCGCCGGCGTCACCCTCGAGGCTGGCGACGGCTTGATTCTGGTGGGGGCCGCGGACCGTATTTCGGAAGCGCTGCGGCGCGTCGACTACGCGTATCCCACCCTCGGGGCCGAGGACGACACCATATCGGTGCGGGCTGTGGACGTGGATTCTAAGTTGGACGAGGGGCTCGTCGCCACGGCCGAGGTGCGTGTCACGCGCCCGGCCCGGACCAACGCGCGACCTTCTATAGAAGTGGAGCGCTCATCCATCACGACCAAGGAGGGTGCGCGGGTGCCCCTGCCGCGCTGTGAGGTAAGCGACCCCGAGGCCGCGGCCTCGGACCAGGCCGTGCACGTGGTGCTCCACGCCACCCAACTCGCCGCGCGCTTCTCCGTCGCGCGGACCGAGGGCGTCGCGGCGTTGGAGGATGCCAACGTCCTCCGGCTGACGGGGACGCCCGTTCTATTGGAGAAGGCGCTCGAGACGGTCTCCGTTGCCTACCCGGCGCACTGGTGCGGCGCCGACGTCGTGACGTACGCCGCCGCGGACGGGGAGGGCCTCCGCGCGGTCAATGCGACGGTGGCCGTCGCCGTCCAAGCCGTCAACGACGCCCCCGCCGTCACGCTGCACGCGACGGACGCCGTCGTGCGGGTCGGCGACAGCGCGGCGATCGGCGCGACGTTCGCGGACGCCGACGTCAACGGGTGCGGCGACGCCATTATCGCGGCCCGGTACGCGGTCGTGCCGAGCGAGGCGGCCGCCCTGAACGTCGACGCGCGCGGCCTCGCCGTGCGGGTCGCGTACGACGAGGATGGTGCCGTGGTGACGGGTCTCCCACAGAGCCTCTCCACGGTCCGCGTGGCCGTCGTGCCCTCGAGGGAGGGCCGCTTCGTCGTCGAGGTCGCGGCCGCGGACGGGGCGGCCGCGGCGAAGACGCAGCGCTTCGTCGTGACGGCGGACCGCGCGGCGCCGCGGCCCGCGGCGCTCATCGCGGCGACGCCCGCCTTCGCCGGGTCGCTGAACGACACCTTCGCCGTCGCGCCCGGGACGCTGGTGTACCTCGAGGCGTCCCTCGGTACTTTCGCGGGCCCCGGGGCGCGCGGCGCGGCCGTCGCGTCCACGGACCTCGGGTCGCTCGCCTACGTGCCGCCTGATCGGGCCGGCGTGGCGCTCCTCCGGGCGTCGCTCGACCGGACCAGCTGGGTCGAGTCCATCGTGAAGTACGAGCTAAGTGCGCGGGCACCGCTTTCCATCGAAGCGACGGTGGCCTCCGTCACGGCGCGTGTCGGGGTCGCGGTCGGCCTGAACATTACGCTCCGGGGCGGCCTTGGGTTCGTGGAGTTGCGGTTGGCCGGCGACGGCGCGTTCCGGGTGGCGAATACAGCCGGCGCGCGCGTGGACGCCAACACGACGCGCATCGCTGGGGCCCCGTCGGCCGTCGCGGCCGCGCTCGCGACCCTGACGTATGCGCCCCGTAGAGCGGGCGCGTCGCAAGTATCCGCTGCCGTGGGCGCCTCCCAAACATTTATTGATGTGGACGCCGAGGCGCCGCCGCCCACCCTCCGAGCGACGCGCGACGGCTTTACGTCCCTGGAAGAGGATACGCCGCTCAATGTGACGGCGCTGTTCGATCTGGTGGACGCGGGCTACGAGCTCCCCGTGGCGGTGAAGGTGACCGCGCGGTTCGGGGCGATCCGCAACGCGACGATCGTGCAGGGGACCGTCGCTACCGTACAACAACTGCTCGCGCGACTCGTGTACGTACCACCGCGCGACTTTGTGGGCGTCGATGAACTAGAGGCGACTCTTGCGTTGACCGAGGGGAGCTGGGGCAAAGCCGCGCGCATGGTCCTTCAGGTCACGTCCATGAATGACGCGCCGACCGTGGTGACGGACGCCGAGGTCACGGTCGCGGCCGGCGCCGGGCCCGTGACCCTCAGGGTGGAGGTGACCGACGCGGACCGCGACGACGCGCTCGAGGCCGTCGTGGTCGCGGCGAAGGGGACCGTCGCTTTGACGCGCCACGCCGCCGTCGCGGCCGGCGCGACCGTGCTCGACGGCAAGGACACGGCGTGGACTTCCCAGTGCGGCGGCGGGGCCCTCGACGGCGCGGTCTATGTCCAGATAGCGGGCGACGCGGCGCGCGTCGACCGAGCCTTGCGGTCGTTGACCTACGCGCCGCCCCGAGACCAGGGTGAAGACCGCGTCGCGGTGACGGTCCGCGACGGCGCGGGCTTGTGTGCATCGTCAGCAGTAAGATTACACGTCACGGACGCGGCCGCCGCCGCCGTGACCGTCGAGGGGGATGCTCTGGAGGTGCTCGAGGATGCCACGACCCCATTGCCTCCGTTACGCTTGCGCGGGGGCGGCGGCGGCGCGGTCAACGTCTCGTTCGAGGCGTCGTGCGGCGGCGCGTTCGCGTTGGACGATGCGAAGGACCTCCGGGTCTGGGCGCGCGGTCCTACGCTAGGGTTCGAGGCCGCGGACCGCGGTACGGCCGAGGCTGCGCTCGGACGCGTCGCGTTCGCGCCGCCCCCCAACTTCCACGGCGGCTGGGGGGTCCAGAGCTTCCCCGAGGCGCTCTCCGAAGATGTCAAGCGCTTCTGCCGCAGCCTGCGGGAGGAGCCGCCGTCCCTCGCCATTTCCGTACACGTGGCAGGCGCGGCCTGGACGACGAAGCGGCTGCGCCTGGACGTCCTGCCGCGCAACGACCCGCCTCGTATTCTGGTCGACGGCACCGCCCACGCCCTTGCTGCACAGGCGGACGAGGCCGCGCCCTGGTCGCGCGTCGGGTCGGGCATCTCCGTAAGCGACGCGGACGCGGGCCTCCTGGACGTCCGCGTCGTCGCCGCAACGGGCGCACTCCGCCTGTCGTCCGCGGCGACGGGCGTCGAGATTACGAAGACGCCCCCCAATGAAGTCCGGGTGCGCGGCCCGCCGACTGCCGTGGAGCGGGCCCTTCAAAATGCGCTCGAGTTTCGGCCCGTAAAGCCGGGCTTCGCTTCCCTGAACCTGACGGCGCGCGACGGCGGCGGCTGCGGCGCCGGCCCGGAGGGTATCGCCGAAGTGCGGCTGACCGTGCGCGCCGGCGCGCCGAGCGTGGGTTTAGCCTGGTCACCGGGGCCGCTGCGGGCTTCCACGACCGGCGTTTTAAGTGTCGCTCCGACGCTCTACGCGAACGGTTCCGTGGTGACGGACGAGGAAAGTGGGTCGCTGCAGTTGGAGGTCCTCGCGACGAACGGGCGCGTGGCGCTCGGCGAGGACCACGTGCGCTTCCAGGAGCCGGCCGCGGCGTTCCGGCTCGACGTCGAGAGCGGCCCCGCCGCCCGGATGGAGGGGACGGCCGAGGTCTGGACCGTGTCGACGCAGACGGACTATCGGTACGGCCGGCAGCGGCTCCGGGTCGAGGCGGACACGCGCGACGATCCTGTAACAGCGTTACGGACGATCGCCCTCCGGGTCGGGCTGACGCACCGCAACCGCTCGAGCGCGGCCTTCTTCGAGCTCGGCGGGAGCGCGGAGGAGGCCCGCGCGAACTTCTTGAACGCCGTGGGCGAGGTCGCGACGCTGGGGCGGGTGGACGCGACCGTTGAAGTCTTCGGGGGGTCGCGGCCCGGGACGGCCGAGGCCGTGTTTGAAGTCATAACGTACCAGAACGAGCCGCTCCCCCTCTTATCGCTTGACGTGGACCGGTGCGGGCCGACTGTGGAAGACGGGACGCTGGTCGCGGGCGCGGCGGTGCCCGCCGCCTGCCGAACGCACGTCGCGGAAGTCCAGCCGGCCACGACCGCGCCCGACGTGCAACGCATCTCCATCCGGGCGAACCATACCTTTGAGGCCGGCACTTTTACATTAACTCACCGATCGCCTACGAACCGGGATTTAGAGACGCGGCCCCTCCTCTACAACGCGACGATCTACGAACTGCGGGACGCGCTGGAGCAGCTGCCCGGCGTGGGGTTGGTGGACGTCCGCCGCCTCGCGCAAAACGCGCGCGTGGAGGTCCTGGATTATTGGTGGTGCACCGCGCGCAAGAACACCCTGAGCCCGACGGGGACGCAGGTCCCGACGTTCAATACGCTGGAGCCCTCGTCCAAGCCGTCGCTGAAGCCGTCCTCGAGCCAATCGCCGACGTACCGCACGCTGGAGCCGACGCCGGGCCCGTCGCAGACGCCCACCTCGTTACCGTCCCAGGTCCCCACGCTGCTCCCGACGGAGCCGGACGTGGACTGCGACTTCTACGCCGTGGAGAACGCCTGGGAGATCACGTTCTGGACGGCCTCGGGCCGAGCGCCCTTACTGGTTGTGAAGCACGCCGGGGGTGCTTCCGAGGAGGGCTACGCGGCGTGCCCGGCGTGCCCCTACGACGACACGCGGTATACCAACGTGACCCTGACCAACACGCTATGCTGCCGGCCGCTGCGGCCCGCCTGGGACGCGCGGATCGCGGCGGAAACGGGCGTCGACCGCGCGGTCGTGGCGGCGACGCAGGAGGCGACGGTGCACCTGGGGGGCGAGCTCGCGCTGCGCTGGGGCGACCGCACCACGACCTTCGTGTCGGCCGCCCGGGCGACGGCCGGCCACGTCAAGAGCGCGCTCGAGGCGCTGGACCCCTCAATCAAAGGGGGTATCAAGGTGGACCGCGGCGCGACCAGCGCCGAGGGCGCCACCACTTATGCATTAACGTTCGCGAGCCGGTTCGGGGCCTTGGAACCCCTCACTATTGACGAGGGGCGGCTCGTGG
>Ga0302122_10000089_pt1 | contig 45076 bp, 30 predicted proteins | sample CB21_SCM_MG_FD_203115 | JGI IMG/M metagenome (GOLD analysis project Ga0302122, IMG submission 203115) | Marine microbial communities from Western Arctic Ocean, Canada - CB21_SCM | ecosystem: Environmental > Aquatic > Marine > Oceanic | place: Canada: Western Arctic Ocean | collected 2017-09-28 | reverse complement strand
ACTCCAAGCAGAACGAATTGGTGGCCCTGCAGAAGCGCATCCAGACGGGGAGGGAGGAGCAGAAGAAGCAAAGGCAGATGGACCTGGAGCGGTTATTGCAGCGGTACCAGAACGTGAAGTCGGAATTGGAGGCGCAGCAGAACCTCGAGCGGATTAGAGCGGAGAGAATGGCCTCGTCGGGCCAGTGGAACTGGGGGTCCACGACCACCAAGGCGGGGGCGCAGATATCCGCATAAGCTAGTTCGTATATAGTACTCCCCCCACGCGCCGATGGCGTGGGGGCGATTTCACCTCGCGCGGCCCGTCGAAAACCGGACCCGGGCAGGCATGAAGGCGACGACGCCCCGCGGGCCGGTCGGGAACTGGCGCGCGCTGATGGCCGAGCCGCTCAACCCGTCCGTCGCGAAGACTAACCCGGAGCACTGCGCGTCGCACGTGAACGTGAAGGCGTCGCCCGGGATCGGCTCGTCCGGTTTTATGCGGTACTTCTCCTGGGCCGCCGCGGCCGCGCCCTCGCACATCGTCCACGACACCTTCATATTCGTCGCATCGAAGACCGAGAAGCACAGTCGGAGAGACGTCGGCACGGTACAATTTGACACTGACAGCAGGGGCAGCTGCGCCGGGCGCGCGAGCTCCAGACGCACGGGCGGCTCGAACTTCGCGGCGACGGCAAAGTCTAACGAACACTGCGGTGGTGGCGTGGGTCGTTGCTCCGTGCCGCGCGGGGACGACACGGGCGCATCGTCGACCACAACAGTGCCCGGCGCCGCGCGCTGCACGAGGGCGACCAGTCGCTGCACCAAAGCGATGTGGCAGCCGTCGCGCGTGTCCTCCGGTATGGCCACGCACGCTTCCTGCGCGTGCGAATATGCTCGTGATGCGAGCGCCGTGGGCTCGTCACCCTCGAATTTCGGCAGAACGACGGTGCGGGCTTGGTAGCGCTGGAGCGTGGGGTCCCAGTACTCGTATTCAGTCACGGCCCAAGCACCGAGCGGCACGCTGTCGTCCGTGCGCATCGTGTCTCCGTCGACCGCAACGTCGACGACTCGTGCTGCCCACGCGCCGGCGCACAGGAGGCTCCCCAGTAGTCTTGCAGCGACCATCGCACGATCTGTGAGGGCTGCCCGCAGTCGATGCAGATTGTGTTGATTGTGTGCTGCTGGTGAACGTGTAAGCGATGCAAAATGCAGCTGAAAAATGTGTAGGCTGTCCCTGTCAATGTGTTAGCGATGCAACCTGTACTCTATTCCGCGCATTCGTGCGCTCAAATCCCAGCTCAAAATACCCGCAGCGCGACGGGTTTTACTCGATCCGGGCCCCGCGCGCCGCGATCTCCGCCGCGCATAGATAAGCATCTAAGTGGCACGCAGAACTCAAGGGTGCCTGAAGAACTCAAGGGTGCTGCCGGGGCTGCCTAAAGAACTCAAAATGATCCTCACAAAATGCGCATGCTGCGCTAAACCCCTCGAACATAACGCTCCCCGATGCGGTATCTGTAAGACGCGCTACTGCGGGCGGGACTGCCAAAAGCTGCACTGGAAAGGCCACAAGGCCATTTGCCAGGAAGTTAAGAGAGGCGGAGGCGCCGAGCGGTATCATGCGGATAAGAGGTACGCGAAGGCAGTCGCCGTCGCGGTCAAGGAATGTGCTGCGGACACCAAGGGCCAGACATGCTACATCTGCACGGAGGCCCTCCACTGGAAAACGAAGGAGGGCGTCGTGCGCGGGTGCGCGTGCCGCGGGACATCGGGTTTCGCGCACGTGTCGTGTCTGGCGGAGCAGGCGAAGATTTTGTGTGCCGAGGCCAAAGACAATAATTTGGACATGGGCCCGAGGTGGGAGCGGTGGCACACGTGTCGCCTTTGCGAACAGTACTACCACGGCGTTGTGCGGTGCGCGCTTGGGTGGGCGTGTTGGAAGACTTACGTGGGCCAGACCGAGGATGACAGGATTCAGAATAATGCGATGACACAGCTTGGGAGCGGTCTATCCGTTGCAAACCACCACGCGGATGCTATGACCGTGGAAGAAGCTATTTTTGTCTATGAAGAACACGTGCTCGCCGCGCAGAACAATCTTGCGAGCACGTATCAACAGCTCGGACGGTTGGACAGGCCTTAGACATGCATCACGATGTATACTCCGGACGTTTGCGGCTTAAGGGCGAGGAAAATAGAAGTACCATCGGCGCAGCCTACAACTTGGCGTCGGCCCTTAACGATCTACAGCAACCCGAAGAAGCCAAAAAAGTGCTGCGCAAAATGTTACCCGTGGCGCCACGCGTTCTCGGAGAGAGTAATGAGCTCACGCTCATGATGAGGAAAGTTTACGCGCGGACCCTCTACGAGAACCCCGCCGCCACGCTCGATGATCTCAGCGAGGCCGCGACGACACTCGAGGACACGGCCCGGACAGCGCGGCGCGTGCTCGGTGGCGCGTATCCAATGGTAGCGGAGATTGAGCAAGCCCTTCAAGCGTCGCGAGCAGCGCTCAGCGCCCGCGAAGGGCAGCGCGCGTAGCAACAGCCTAAGAAAGACGGGGTACTTTTCATATATAGATAGACCTAGGGGCGCAAAGGGGTCAGAGCCCGGCCAGCTTCAGGCGGCTGCGCGACCGCGCGACGTTGGTCTGCGCGCGCGCGAGCTCGTACTCGAGCTCGAGCGTCGACACGGCGCCGTAGCCCTGGTTGTAGTAGCCGCCGGACTCGCGGATCACGAGGTCCCGGAAGACGTCCTCGGGCGTCCGCCCGTACGTCTCGGGTAAAGCCACTAAAACGAAGAGCAGCGTGGCGACGAGCACCAGCGCGAATGGCACGAACGCGTACGCGCCTAGAGCCGCGTTCAGCGCCGGGAACCCTAGACCAACGACGACGTTCATCGTCCAGTTGATCTGGGACCCCGCGCTCTGTGATTGCACGATCTTGTCCGCCGTGAACAACTCGGGCACGATCATCCAGGGGATGGGCCCCAGCCCGAGCTCGAAGAAGAAGACGTAGGAACCCACGCCCGCTAAAGCCCAGGCGTTGCCTAGGGTGCCATTCAAAGCCAGGGTCAACACCAAAGCCCCCGCGAGCATGCCGACAATGGAGAGCACGAGCATGGACCGCCTTCTATGGGAATCCATCAAACCGGACGCCAGCATGGTGGCCAACACATTCACGCCCCCAATTAGAGCGGTGCCAACCGCGGGCGAGTCGATCACTCCAGCTAAGAAAGTAGTGGAGTAGTAGAAGACCGCGTTGATGCCGCTCAGCTGCTGCGCCACGTGTAATACAAGTGTAGAGCGCATCAGGCGCCGGTGGGCCCGCTTCTTCGCGTCCTGGTTCTCCATGATCTCGTCCACGGGGCTCCCGAAGCCACCTAGGCGCTTCTGGGGCTGCGGGAGCTTGGCGGGGTTCTCGCCCATGGATCTAGCTTCCACGGCGGCCGCGATGGCGTGGGCCTCGTCTCGTGCTGCTTCGTCGTCGAGCAGATAGAGCCTTCGACACAGATCGACGGCGCCGAGCCACCGCTCGGAATTCTCCACCCGGCCGAGCCGCCCGGGCGACATCCTTGCTATTCTAGCGTCCTCCGCGATGGCCGACTGGGGCGTCGGCGCCAGCGGCAGCAAGCCCGCGCACACAAGCATGACTATTGAAATAATTAAGGAGACCGCGAACAACATCGCGGACCCCGCGCCTAAGGCCACTAGATCGGCAGCTAGGATGCCGCTGACCATGGCCAACTGGGTGAAGGTGCCGAACGTGCCCCGTAGGCGCGGCGGCGCCAGTTCTCCCAAGTACACAGGTAGGACCACCGTCGTGGCGCCGCACGCGAGACCCACGAGTAGCCGCGCCGCAATTAGTAATTTCATGCTCACGTAATGCAAGGCCGCGCACATGACAATACCGCCCACCAGGTAGACGACGCCGACGAACCACAAACACCCGTCCCGGCCCAGGCGCCGCCCCTCGGCGAGCCAGCCGCCCAAGGCGCTGCCGGGGGCGCCCGCCAGCGGCAGCGCCGCCACCGCCAGACTCCACGCGAACAGCGAGTGCCCCGGCAACGCGGTCGACTCGGCGGAGTTCATGACACTGGTGTGGTAGCCGTTCAAGAAGTTCGCGGTGGCGGCGACGCCGACGCAGCCGCCCAGCAAACCGGAGATTCTGAGTTTTGAATCCAAGCGCTCGAGCTCGTCGTACAGCTCCGTGGCGTGCTCCAGGGACGTCGCCAGTAAGTTGACCGAGGACACGCGCTTAAACGCCGCGGCCGAGCCGTGCGGTGTCGCGAGCCCGCCGGACATGTACGTCGCGGCCCGGATGGCGTGCACGGCCCCGCGCCCGCCCGCGTCCTCGCCCGCGCGCCAGCTCGAGTAGGACTGCCGATAGCTCGGCGCGCGCGTGGGCGGCGGCGGCTTCGCGGTCGAGTAGTCCAGCTCCGGGGGGAGCATCGTGCCGGGCGAGGCCATGTGTTCGTGATTGTTTTTACTTCGCCGGCGCGCGGGTGGGTCAACGGTCCCAGATACTGCGCTGCGGCGGCGGCGCGGTAATTTTCCTTTGCAGCAGCACTCAGAGCCCTTTAAAAGGCTGGTGCGCCGCTGTCGTTCTGAGCAGCGCGCTGTGCCCTTGCTCAACGAGATGCAAAGACGAGTGCTATGCCGACGCCGCGTTTGCACGCGTGTGTGGCTGTATCGGAGCACTGAATGGCAGCGAGCAAAAAACCAAAATGGGTGAGATGAAATGCTCAAACACAACTATGCTTCTAGAGACGCGTATGGCTTCTCCTTGGAACCCGTGCATGCGTCTGTGAGGCATCGATGGAGCTAAGCAGTTTAAAACGGGTTTTAAAACCCGAGCCCGGCAGCGTCGCTTTTGGTGCCGCGCCTGCCCGCTGTGCACGATAGCCGAAGTGCGTTACCATCGATCAGTTGGCCAGCGCTATCCGGCTTGTGCACGACGCTCGCGCCGCGCCGCACGCTCGGTGTGCTGGGCTTTGAAAGCAGCAGTAAAGACAAGCATTGCTTGCTCGGCGCCGTCGTGCGCACGCATACCTGCGCGAGCTAACAGTAAAGACAACAATGGGCCGCCACGACCGCCGCCGCCGCGACCGGAGTCGAAGCCGCTCGCGGGACCGGAGCCGGCGCGACCGGAGCCGGCGCGACCGCTCAAGGAGCCGGGACAGGAAAAGAAGACGAAGGGAGCCCGAACCGGAGCCCGACGCGAGCACGGGCTGGGTCTCGCGGACCTATGAAGGCATGAAGGACGACGAGAACCCCTTCGCGCGGGCCCAGCGCGAGGAGCGGCAGGAAAAGGAGCGCGAGGAACAGCGGAAGCGCAAGAAGGCGCCGAGTCCGTCGCCCGAGAAGACGGACTCGACCACGGACAAGGCGGCGGCCATGGCCAAGATGATCTCCGCCCGGCTCAAGGCGAACGCGCCCAAGACGAGCGAAGAATTGGACGCGGAGCGGGCCTTGGAACGAGAAGCGGAAGCTAGACGGGTCGAGGAGGAGGCTAAAGCACGGAAAGTCCGTATTGAAAGCGGGCGGAAGAAGGTCGTGGAGGACGAGGCGGTCGTCACGCGGACGTGGACGTTGGAAGACGCCGGCGGTAGTAACGTCGCGGACGGCGTGGACGACGACGACGACTTCTTGGCGGAGTTCGACGACGCCGCGCCTTCGTCCGTGGTGGCCACGGAAACCGGTTCGTTCAAGGACCAGGCCGCCGCTTTAAAACAAAAACGGTTCCAGAACCGGACGGCGGCCGTCGCGGCCTTCCTGCCGTCAACCATCGCGGACGAGGACCCGCTGGAGGGCTTCCTGGCGGCGTTTGCGAACGAAGGGACCGAGTCGCCGGCGCCGGCCGTGGACGACAAACGGCTCGAAAGAGCTAGGAGCGACCCCCTCGCGGCGGCCTTCGACGTGTCAGAGCGGCGGTCGAACGCCATTACCTTGGATGAGATTTTAGCTGGCGAATCCGGTAAAGGTGGCGGCTGGGAGAGCGACTCCGTCGCGAGTGTACCAGAGGAGCCGCCCCAGGTCTACGACGAGGACGAATCTGATGACGAGGACCTAACTACGAGACAACGGGTCCAATTGGCCAAGGAGGACGCCACACGGCAAGCAGAAACCCAGAAGCTCGAGACGAAGGAACTAGGAAGGTGCTTCAACGACGAGGGGGACGTGATGGAAGAGAAGGAACGGAAGCGGGCCGAGAAGAGCGCGCTGGAGGTCTTTGCCGAGCAGCTGCGGAAGAAGGAGCTGAAAACCATCGACCACGCGAGCGCGGACTATTTACAAATAAGGAAGAACTTCTACGTCGTGCCGCGGGCGTTGGCGAAGCTTACGGTCGAGGAGGTCGCGGAACGGCGAGAAGGGGACGAGATTAAGGTGCGAGGGAAAGGGTGTCCGCCACCGATAACCACGTGGGGCGAGTGCGGTTTACCCGAACGAGTGCACACGAAAGTCCTCGAATGCTTTGGAGGGGACTCGGAGCCGTTTCCGATCCAGAAGCAGGCCTTGCCTGCACTCATGTCCGGCAGAGATGTCATCGGCATCGCGAAGACCGGGTCCGGTAAAACATTGGCATTCGCCCTGCCTTTACTAAGGCACGTGAGCGACCAGCCGCCGATAAGTGATGGCAGCGAGGGGCCCGTGGCGTTGATTCTGGCACCGGCGCGAGAACTCGCCTTACAGATCTACCGCGAGACGAAGCGCTTCGCGTCGGTCCTAGGACTGAGGTGCACCGCGGTCTATGGTGGTGCGCAGGTGGCGCAACAAATAGCCGACCTAAAAAGAGGCGCCGAGGTCGTAGTAGCAACACCGGGTCGACTCATCGACATCCTCACGATGCAGCAGGGGCGCCTGATCGCCCTCAGTCGCGTCAGCTTCGTGGTCTTGGACGAGGCGGACCGCATGTTCGACATGGGCTTCGAGCCCCAGATCGCCATGGTGCTGCGGAACGTGCGGCCCGACCGGCAGACGGCGCTGTTTTCGGCGACGTTTCCTCGGGCGGTCGAGCAATTAGCTAGGAAGGCGCTGCAGCATCCGCTGGAGATCGTTTGCGGCGGGAAAAGCGTCGCGTCGGACACGGTGGACCAGTACGTGGAAATACGGCCGGAGCAGACCAAGTTCATGCGCTTGCTGCAATTGCTCGGCGTGTGGTTCGAGCGGGGCTCTACGCTCGTTTTTGTAGATACGCAACTCAAGTGCGACTCTATTTATGAACAACTTGTGAAAGCTGGTTATCCTTCGTTGTCTTTACATGGTGGGAAGGAACAAGATGATCGGGCCTCTACTATAAAAGATTTTCAAGATGGTATTGCCACTGTTCTCGTCGCGACGTCCGTGGCCGGCCGAGGGTTAGATGTCCCTGCTATATCATGTGTGATCAACTACTCGTGCCCGAACCACTTGGAGGACTATGTCCATAGGGTGGGACGAACGGGCCGAGCGGGGCGGAAGGGCACGGCCTACACGTTCCTCGACCCGTCGACCGAGGACGCCTACGCGCCTCTGATAAAAAAAGCGCTCAGCCAAGGGAAGAGGGACGTACCTTCTGAATTAAGTGAATTAGCGAAGAAGTTCATCGGCAAAACCAAGACGGGCGAGAAGAAGTGGGCCTCCAGTGGCTTTGAAGGCCGGGGCTACAAGTTCGACGAGGACGAGCTGGACGGCGACCAGCAGCGCGCGAAAGCGCAACGAACGCTCATGGAGTCCGAGATGGGCCTCGTGGTCCTGGAGTCGAACCTGGACGACGACGAGGGCCCCGAGCCGGAGAAGAAGGTTCAACAACCCGTCGCGAACCCTGGCGTCGTGGACCTGAAGCCCCACGAGCTCGCGTCGGCGCTCGCGGCCAGCAGTGGTCAACAACTGCCCAACGCCGTGACGCGGAGCACGGCCAGCGCGCAGGTCGCCCTGGGGGGCGTCGTGCCCCAATTGGCGGCGAACGTCTCCGATTTATCTCATTTGTCACCGGTTGAAAGGGCGAAGGCTTTAGCGGCGCGTTTTGGGAGGGTGCCGCTCCTAGCGTCGCGGGCCCTGGCGTCGCCGACGGCGTCGCCCCACGACGCGGCCTTAGCAAGGGCGCGGGCGCTGGCCGCGGGCATGACGGGCGCGGCGCCGGCGGTCCCGACGGGGCCGGTCTTGACGCCCGCGCAGCAGGCCGGCGACTCAGCGTACGACGAGCTGGACATTAACGACTATCCCGGCGAAGCGCGATGGCGCGCGACCAATCGGGACGTTTTATTGCGCGTGCAGGAGGAGACGGGCGCGGCGATCATCAACCGGGGCGTCTACGTCGCGCCGGGCCAGCAGCTGCAGCTCGGGCAGCGGCGGCTCTACCTGGCCATCGAGGGCCAGGACGCCCGCGCGGTGGCGCTCGCGAAGCTGGAGATGAAGCGCGTCCTGAACGAGGAAACGGTGAATCTGGCCGCCGGTGGCAACCGGTCGCAGTCCGCGATGCAGGGATACGGGAAGTATGCGCTGATCTAATCATGTTTGGTTTTACTGTTTCTCTCTCTCTGGGATCCGTGGGTGGGGACAGATTGCTGGTCGCGCCCAGCACCGGTCGACATACAAACGGCGCAATCAGGTAGTTTGTAGACAACACCCATCTTCATCAACCGGGGTCTTCATCATCGGCCTGTGTGCAAATCGTGACGCGCGACGCGATCGCGCGCGTTCTCTCGCACTCCGTGTGGCACAAGATAATATGCGTAATTGGCGGCTGCAGCATATTCCTAATCCCGCGCTCTTTGGCGAACATGCGGAGCACCACCTGGTTCCCATACGCGTAGCCGTTCCGGTGCTGCTGCGCCATATGGCATTTGCGTCGCAGGCATCCAACTCCCCCGCAGGCGCCCAGCCGGTAATTGCGCACCGCGGCACTGACGGCGCCCTTGCACGATTCTCCGGCGCATGCGAACGTGATGCGCTCCAGGCAATTGAGGAAGGTAACCACTCTCTCTACATTGACTTGATGCAGGCGCGTAGTGATGTCCAAAGGAGTTTCGGCAGTGGGTGCTGCGTCCATGGCGCGCGTGTTTGGCCTGCGTCGCTTCGGGCAGCGGCCGCCGCACGGGCTCTTGTTTGGGCTCTTGTTTTGGCTTCTGGACCCTTTACACCAAAAACCCGCACGGATTAGTAAGAAACCCGCACGTGCGCAAACACAGCAATTTGGTCAACTTTGAGTGCTCAGAGTGTGCAGAGCACCGGAGTGTGTAGAGTGTTCAGAGAGTTAAGAGGTGTGCAGTGCTGGGCGCTAGACCATGACTCTGCGCCTCCTGCTGACTGCTACAGCGGCCGCGGCGGCCGCCACCTTCCCGCCGCGACGAAAGAACGTGTTATTCGTCGTGTCGGACGACCTGCGTCCCGAGCTCCCGTGCTACGGCTGCGACCACGTCGTCGCGCCCCGTACCACAGCCCTCGCAGCAGAATCGATCACTTTCACGCGAGCCTACGCGCAGCAGAGCTTGTGCGCGCCGTCTCGTAATTCGTTCCTGTCCGGCCGACGCCCAGCACGCACGAAGAGCTGGCAGTTCAGGGACGACTTCCGTGAGGTAGGGCCTGATTGGACTACATTGCCTGGTGCTTTTCGCAAGGCGGGGTATCAAGCAGTGGGCACCGGGAAGATTTTCCATCCAGGGTTACCGCCCAATGAAGATCTCCCATACTCGTGGGACACTCGCATCAATAACACATGGGCCGACTGGTCCAACCCGGGCGAGCCTAGGTGTCCTGGCAACACGTCCTGGTGCGCCGTCGAAGACACTGGTCGACGACTTCAGTTTCAAGACACGCAGATCGCGGCGACCGCGCTGGAGCTCCTCGCGAACGTGACGCGGGACGAGACGAGACCCTTCTTTCTAGCAGTTGGCTTCCGCAAGCCGCACCTGCAATGGCGCGCGCCGCGCCGCGCCTTCGATGCCTATCCTCAAAATGTGAGTCTCGCAGCGCGGTCGCAGTCACCCCGCAACTACGTGGACCTAGCTTTTCATATCCCAGTTCACGAGAGCGACATGTTGAGCGACTGGAGAGAGTGCGGCGGCTCCCAGGCGCTGACGCCCCGGCATAACTACGCGGACGTGTGCCAGCAGGCGTGGCGCCGAGGTTATTATGCTGCGGTGACGTTTATGGACGAGCAGTTAGGCGTTGTGCTCGACGGCGTCAAAGCGAGGGGCCGCGAGCGCAACACGGTGGTCGTGTTCTTCGGTGACCACGGCTGGCACCTCGGCGACCAAAACGAATGGATGAAGATGACCCTCTATGAGAACGCGGTCCGCGTGCCTCTATTAATCAAAGTGCCGTGGGCGCCGCACAGCGCTGGGCGCATCGTGAGTGCGCCGGTTGAGCTCGTGGACCTTTTCCCGACGGTCGCCGCGCTGGCTTGCGTCGATACAAGCTACATTACACGAGAGTCACAGCCACTGGATGGACGTGACCTGAGCCGCCTCTTCTATGGAGGTGCTGTGGATGATAATCACGTGGCGCGTTCCGTCTACCCGCGATGCGTCGCCAACGCGTCGGCGGCATGGCGACACAACGACTGCAACGACACGCCGCGCAGACGGTTCACACACATGGGCTACTCGACGCGTGATGAGCGGTGGCGCTTTACGGTGTGGTACAAGTGGTCCCATTTACGACTGGCACCGCGCGGCTCTCCTGTCGCGGTCGAGCTCTATGATCACGCTGGCGACGTGGGTCGGTGCGACATCGCCGGCGGCAGCGCGCTCGAGGACTACGAGTGGGCGAACGTCGCCAGCAACCATACGCCTGTGGTCGCGGCGCAGCTCGCGCGGCTCGAGCGCCTCTTCGGCATAGATGCCCCTGTAGTCATGTAAATATTTTCTATAGACCCTAGCTACGCCGGCGAGAGCAAGGCGGTGTTGATCGCCTTGGCGAGCGCCTCCTGCGGCGTGGACGCGCCGTCGGCGAGCGCGCCGAGCGAGAGGACCCTGCTCTTGCTCGGGTCCAGGACGGCGACCGCCTGGGCGATGGTCGCGCCGAGGTCCTCGACCTGCAAGTTGCCGCCGGCGCCGGCGCCCCGCTTGGCGCCGACAACCTGCTGGATGCCCCTGTTGAGGTTCCACTTCTTCGTCGTGGCCAAGTCGTTCGTCACGAGGAGCGTGTGAGACGCACCGGACGCCTCGAGCGCCGCAAGGGCATCGTTCGCGTCGCCGGGCGCCGCGACGGCGAGGACGTGCGCACTCGCCGCCACGGCGGCCGCGCAGATCCGCGCGAAGGGCTCCACCTCGCCGCCTTCCGCTTGGTCTAAATCCCAGGTCCATTCCGTGCCGGTCACCGCGCCCTGGGGCCGCAGGCGGTACGGCGTGACGACAGTGCCGCAGCCCGCCACGCGCTTCGCCAGCACCTCGTCGCTCCGGAAGTCGCACCGCTGCACGAGCGACTCGTCCGCGAAGGCGAGGATGAACGATGACGACAAACAAGCGTTCAGAGCGCGAGAGCCGCGCGCGGCGCCGACTAAACCAAGCGGCGCCGCGAGGCCGCTCTCGAACGTCTGGGCCGCCCGCTGGACGTAGCCGAACACGAACCGCCCGGCGTCGCCGCCCACGCCGCAGATCGCGACGCGTTTCTTGTTGACGGCAGGCCGCTCCGCACTACTGCCCGGCTCGTTGCTCGCCGCGACCAGGTCCTTGTATATTTTCGTGAGGTCCGGCGGAGGCGGTCGGCGGGCGGCCAGCGCGGAGGCGCTTTGCAGGCTGCACGCCACCGCGAAGGCGAGGGGCGCAAGCTTCATCATTGCGACACCTGCTGTGAGCCCTGTCTGAGGCACCCCACAAGTAGTAGATCAGCTTGCCGGCGTGCACGTCAGTTGCGTACACGTCAAGTCAGCAGTCTTAGGAGTCGTGCGCAGCCCGGTGCGTCAACTGCGGCGCTAGGTGCGTCCAGCAAGATCGATTTATGCTGAAGTCAAGAAGGATGTACGGGTTTTCACAGCCTTAGCAGGCCACTGAAGCTCAGGAGGTCACGCATCGCCGTAGTAGCAGCAGCAGTCGCCGCCGTAGTAGCAGCAGTCGCACGCTGCCGTCGTGCATCAGTGCACCGGCTGCCGCCTAAAACACACATCAATGGACCCCGTGGCTGCGAGAACCCTGCTCAAGGCCAAAACACTGCCGCCGCCACAAACCGACTGGCTCGCGTGGGGCGCCATCATCCATCGACGGCTGCAGTCGGCGGACGAGTCGGGCGACGCCTGCGAGTTACTCGCGCACGTCCTGTGGTACCATCCGTCAGACCACGACGACCGCGCGCGGCTCAGCGCGCTACAGGTGGCCGAGGCGATCCTCGCGTTGAGCAGCTCCTTTACCAAGGACAGAACCGAGGGCGCGGTCGTCGGCGGCTTGCGGTACGGCTTCGTGGCGCCTGAGGAGGACGTGCTCATTATTTGGGCGGCGCCGGGCGACGCGGTCTCCCTGCGGTCGCGCATGCTTCAGGCCTACGACCGGTTCGTCTTATTTAGGGCGCCCCTGAACGAACTCATTGACTTCGACGGCGCCCGAGCGCTCGCCCGGCGGCGGAAGACGCGGCGCAAGAGCCGCGACGACGATTTCGGCGAGGACGGCGACGATCATGATCAAGTGGACGACGTTCGCGAAATGTTGGAGGCGCACTTCGCGGCGCCGCGCACCCCGGGCTTCGCGCCCTTGGCGGACGCATCAATTGGCGACGCGAGCTTATCGTCCGCGGCCCGGAACGAAGTCGCGCGCCTCGCCTCGACGACGACGGCCGTCGACGGCGTTAGTGCGTGTCTAGTACTGGTGAACGGGCGCGTCGCGGCGACAACATTAGAAGATGTGAAGGTGCTCGCGCCGGCCTTAAGGGATGCGGGCGAGGCGATCGTCCGAAAGGGCCGCGCGGGGGACGGGAGCTGGGCCGGCGCCGGCGCCGGCTTCGCGACGCCCGAGCTCAGTCTCGCGGCGTGCGGCACGAACGCGCGCTTCCGCTGCGTCGGCGGGGGCGAGCGCAACGTCGACGACCTCGGGCCGGGAGACGCCGTCGAGCGCGTGTGGTGCCCCGCCGTGAGGCCGGCCCCGGCCGTGGGTCGGGTGCGCTGCGCCTACGACGCCGGCATCGGGACCGCTGACGAGCATCGCCGCCTGCTCGTCTTCTACGCGGCGCGGTCCGCGGTCTTGGTCGGTATCTTAATTGACGACGCCGCGGTCCGCGCGTCCGACGCAGGTTTAAGTAGGAGGTGGGCGACGGCCGTCTGCCAGCGCGTCGGCGACGCGATCCAGGCCGAGCTCTGCGACCCCGACAGCCAGTGGGACCTCGCGCCCGTGCCGCCTTCGCTCCCGCCGGCCGGCGTGCGTGTGTGCGCGTTCGAGGGGGCGGCGCCGCGCACGGCGGCCCCGTTCCGCGCGCCCGCCGCGGCGCGGTCTCTCATCGCCGAGAGCCACGCCGCGCTCGTGGCGTCGCCCGAGGCGCGGGAGGAGGTGTTCGTCTTCCCGAGCGACCAATCGTGCGTCGTCTCCGCGTCCGACGGCGGCGCGCGGCGTGCGTACGCGTGGCTGGACGGGCGGGCCGCGTCGTTGCGCGAGTGCGCGGAGCGCGTCGACCGGCTGCGGGGCGGTGAGGGGTTTCTGTAGTGTGATTAAATGTGTTTTTGTTATTTCTTTTCTATGGGCTGTTCCTAGCACAAATCCGGGCGCGTCCCTAAAACTTTGGAAAACCCGCGCAGGCCATCTCCCAAATCTCGTGGTGGCTCCCTCACATTTCTACAGCTGTACCCGGCCTCTAACACCTGCATAGCATTTCTACACGCAGCAATGAAATTACTTATCCTCGCCACCACCGCGGCCTGCAGTAATGCGCTGCGCGTCCAGCCCTCGATGTCTGTGGCAGTCTTCGGCGCCACGGGCCTGACGGGCCGCGAGTGCACGCACCAGCTCCTGGGGCGCAATATTCCCGTAAGAGCGCTGTGCCGCGACCCGGCCGGGCTCCTCACGCCCATGGGCTCGACGGGCAAGGAGGACCCGGTCGAGAGCGACCAGCTCTTTAAGTACAAGGGCTCCGTCACTAACGCCGACGACGTCGAGAAGGTCTTCGAAGGTGGTGATGTCGAGGGAGTGATCATCGCGCTCGGAGGCAAGACCAAGGACGTGGGCCCGACCATGCTGACGGACGGCACGGCCACCGTCATCGCCGCGATGAAGAAGTACAACGTGAAGCGCATCGCGGTCGTCACGTCCATCGGTGCCGGCGACTCCAAGGACCAGGCGCCGTTCGTCTTCAAGATGCTGATGATGACGGTCATGTCCTCCATCTTTACGGACAAGAACAACCAGGAGGCGCTGTTTACCGACGGTGGGGTCGGTCGCGACTTGGAATGGACCATCGTGCGGCCGGGCGGGCTGACCGTCGAAAAGCCCACGGGCGTGATCAACGTCATCGAGGGAGAGGCTGGGTCCATCGCGCGCGCAGACGTCGCGGATTTTTGCATCGGCGCCGTCCTCGAGGAGGGCTTCCCGTACCTCAAGCAGACACCGTGTATTTCGAGCGTCGGCGGTACGTCGTGGGTGAAGGACCGGTCGGCGACCGCTCGCGACGGAATGACCGCGTGAATTGAAGACTGACCCTGAGTGTGTGCGAGCCTCCGGGGACTAAAACTTGGTGGCCAGTTTGTATGCATAGGAGCGGTCAAACTAACATATCCCGTCGACGGGATATGTTATACGCCACTCCCAGATAGGAGGACCTCAAACCAGACACTTGCCCCAAACTCAAAAACCCCACTTTCCCCTTGGAAGAGTAGAGGATGCACAGATGACCCAAAAAACGCAAAATCGTAAGCCAAATAGCTTAATTTTAAGGGTTAATAAATTTGGCCTTTGGGGGTGCGTTTGTGAGCACTTTTAGCCTGGGCGGAAGCTTGGGAGGAAGACTAGGCCCCCTCTTCTGCGACGGGTCAACCTCGATCGCCTTCTGGTACTATTGTAAACGGCGTCGTCCTTGCGCGCCTTGAAAAGAAATTTGAGCATGTTGTGCGCAGTCTCGTGCGACGGGTCGAGCTCGATCGCCTTCCGGTACATCTTCTCGGCGCCGTCGTCGTCCTTGCGCATGGTCTCCAAAAAATTGCCGAGGTAGAGGTGCGCAGTCGCGTGCGACGGGTCGACCTCGATCGCCTTCCGGTACATCTTCTCGGCGCCGTCGTAGTCCTTGCGCACGGTCTCCAAAAGAAGGCCGAGGTTGTTGTGCGCCTTCGCGTGCGACGGGTCGAGCTCGATCGCTTTCCGGTACATCTCTTCGGCGTCGTCTAGTTCTATTTTTATTTTTTTGTGATTCTTGTCTTGAATACGTCGACGGCCACGTCGAAGAGCTGCTCGTGCCGCACCGTCACGTGCACGTTTTGCGGTGTTTTGTTCATTGGGGTCGTTGGGCGGTGGTGCGGCGGCGGCGCGCGTCGGTGGCGCGCTGTCGCATGGCTGCTGTTTCTCATCCATGATGTGCTGCTGCTGCAGCTGGTGGCTATGCGATGGACAGCGTTGTGTAGTATTAGTATGGTCTAGTATGGTGGATGCGGCTCGCTACGCGCTTCGCAAGAAGAAGATGTGTTGGTGGTCGAGAGCCCGCTATACTCGGGAACCCGTACGTTAATGTACGGGTTTTAACCCTTTTTAGCAAAAAGCGCGACGAGGCGTCTAAAAGGGGGTGGAAGTATAAGGCGCTAGCCGTTTATACCCGATTTTAAATAATAAACTGGTTTTAGCAGGTCTCGTGGACCACTCACGCGGCTCGGGTGGCGACTGTGGCGGCACGCTTGGCAGCACGCTTCTCGGCACACGCAATTGCTAGATTTATGGTGGGGGGTGTGACTGGACACACCACTGGACACGCCGCCAATTTGTGGAGATGGTGGTACTTTTTTATTTCATCTGCAACGTGGTTGTGGGCGGTTTTATTAAATCGGGTGTATAACCCTTTATTTCCTTCTATGAAGTCCTCCATAGAATCAAACTTCCTTTTCTTGAACTGTTCCTTAAATTCCTTAATGGGACAAAGGTGACCTTTCCTCGGAACACAGCAGAATTTGCATTCCGATTCCTTGCGGGCGGGTTTCTCGGCGAGTCGCATCATCAGAGCATTGTCTTTAAGAAATTCAAGTTGGTCTAAGACATCCTTGAATATATTGTGCTGACTGGCTTTTGACATGGTTTTCTTAGTAAAAAAATGAGTAGTGAATGCGCGATCAAATGATGTAAGAATCTCTTGAGCTAATTGGACCTTAAGTTGTTTGGCGTCGTCAAACGTGTTGTCGCCGATTTTCTCGGCGATTTTATTTTCAATCTTTTCGTCGTCAGCAGTCATAGTCATGATCTAGAATGATTTAACTAGTATGATTACGAGATTTTTGATGTGTTGGTACTGCTAAGTCGAGTTACGTACGTTGGGGGAATCTTAGACCACGGGTTTTACTATATATTTAATGTTTCGGGGACGACGCGGTCTAATTACTACCAAATGTGTACCCCCGAATAAAACAATTAAAAAAATTAATTTAGCCTTTAAAATAATTAAAATAATGTTCAATAACACTTCAATATTCAATATACACTTCAATTAAAATCCCCAACGCCCTCCGAACTGACGCAACTCACGTTCAAACACACTTCGTTCGGCTCGCTGCACTTCGATTGATCGGCTCGCTGCACTACAATCGATCGGCTCGCTGCACTACAATCGATCGGCTCGCTGCACTACAATCGATCGGCTCACCGAGCTTCGATCGATCGGCTCGCTGCACTACAATCGATCGGCTCACCGTGCTTCGATTGGCTCGCTTTACTTCAACCTTAGTCAGACTGTACCCGAATTCCAAAAAAATAGGCCCTGGGACTTGTGCGGGTCTTATTAAACGGGTTAATCCCATGAGTGCCGGATTTGACCTCCGTTTGGAAGTGCCGTAGTTGACCCCCTATCTGGGAGTGGCGTATAACATATCCCGTCGACGGGATATGTTAATACAAGACCTACTCCTCCTAGATCGCGAGTGCGGACCCCTCCCGCGTGGCCGTCGAGATGAAGTACTCCCGCGAGAAGGTCGATGCGTCGAAGCAGGGGTAGGCGCCCGGGGCCACGCCGACGGCCGTGACGCTCGCCAGGCTTTCGACCGGCGCATTATTTTTGACGCGGATGACATTGTACTCTGTTTTTGCGCCGTCGATCAGCGCGATCTCGACGTTCGGCAGTGTCCCGTGCTCGTAGAAGACCAGCGTCGAGTCGAAGGACTTGGCGAGCTTGACGAACTGGCAAAGCCCGGTATAAAAACGGCGGATGCGCTCGCCCGTCCCGCCGCTCATTTCCCGAAGCAATTCGGAGCGGCCGCCGTTCGTCTTGAACTTAAACGCGGGCACGCTCTTCCGCGGCTCGAAGAAGGCGAGCGCGCCGGCGACGGGCGCCTCCGACCAGTGCAGGAAGAGCGTCCCTTGCGAGGCGTCGGAGAACGTGAGGTAGCATCCCTTGGCGGCCATCCTTTTGTGATTTGTCAATTTTGAGCGTTCCCGCGCCGTTTCGGCGGCCGCTGTTCTGCGCGCGAGATTTAGGCGCCAAAGGTTCGCCCCTCGTCTAAGCCTTAGAGCTGCGTGGTCGTGCTACTCGTGGCACGGATAAGCCGACCCGCACTTAAAAACCCGGCTAAGTGCGTCGGCGCCGTCGCCGTCGCCGTGGCGTCGATTGTTAAGCGCTAAATATATAGCGGTTTGAGATCAGAGCCACAGGAATCCTCCACGAGACCGCGTGCAACCGCTGTCCCAACAGCAGTGCCGTGCGTCGAGCATCTGAGGTCCAAAAGCGGCACGCCAAACGCCGCCGCCGCGCATCAGTGACGATGGCCGCCACGGTCGCCGCCAGCGAAGCGAGGAGAGTAGAAGAGACTCTTGAGCTCGCCGCGCAGACGGCCGTCGAGTGGATCGGCGCGCAGCCGGACGGCACGCTCGTGCGTGAGGCGGCGACCATCAAATGCGGTAAGAGGGGCGAGGTGTCGGTCTTGGAGCTCGCCCGGGAGTACGGGCAGGAGCTCGCGAAGTTACGGGACGGCCGGGTCTTGAGTGAAATGTGCGCGCCGCTGCGGCGCGCGGCCGCGAAGGTCTTGGACGACGGCGGGTGCGTGGTGCTTCGGGGGTTTCCTTTAGGACCCGACGCCTCCGTGGCGTGGCGCACGCTAGCTGTTTCTGAGGCACTGGGGGAAACCCTACCTCAGTTAGAAGGGGGCGAGCCCTTGCCGAGGCGACTGGTCGCGACGTCGCCGCTCGGCAACGAGCACCCGTCGCCCGCCGCCACGAACATTAAACGGATCATCATAACCTGCGCGCGGCCGCCCAAGAACAAGGAGGCGCTGCAGGTGGCCACCGCCGAATGTCTGTTGCGAGGCACGTCGCTGGAGGCCCGCGGCACGCTACGAAGGAACTGCGCCTACGCCTGCGAGGCCTTCCACGCGAAGTGGGGCGGGGCCCAAGCAGGTAAAGCCCCATTGTGCGGCCAGGACGCGAACTACCGCAAAACGTTGAAATTCAGCGAGCAGCTCAAGAGTAACGTGGACTGGTGCGAGGAAGCGGACGACGCCGCGATCGATGCGTGTGCCGAGCTGGAAAAAGCGGCCGAGGGGGCCCAGTTTCCGTTCGACCTGCGGCGCGGCGACGTCCTGGTCGTCGACGCGTTGCGGTGGCTGTTCTCCTACGCCGCGCCTTTGGATGATGACGACGGCCTGGCGTGGGGGCCCGGGGGCTGGATGCCCCTCCGGGCGTTACCGGAAGAGCGGCGGGGGACGGCGCCGGTCGCGCCCTATTTGCTGAAGACGTGGGTCGCGGCGCGCGACTTCGGGGACGCGCCCGTCTCATCGGAAATCGATGACGACGCGGCGTGGCTCGCGTCGCTGGCGGACCAGACCGCCGCGAGTAATATGAATTAGAACGGTGAAGTTCGCAGCTCTACTGTGGGGTTTTTATGGAGCGTGCGACTCATCTAGAGTGGCCCTATCTCGCGTTCGCACTCGCCACTTCGGCGGCGTCTGCCCACCCCAACGTCGGGTGTAATGTGTTCGCGACTTCGCGTCGCAGCCCGACTCGAACTAGAAAAAATCGTTGATCGGTCCCATTGCGTTGAAGGGGACCAATGGCCGCCGCGCGTTCGACACTGCGACACACAACCTGGAGCGGCTAGTGGAACACCACTAGCAATCGAGCGTCAACCTGAGCTGTAATTTGACGTGCGTTTTAGCCCCGATAAACGCCGGTTCGCAGCGTAAAAACACACCGCGCAACCTCACATATCGTATAATTGCTCCGGCAAGCAAAAAGCTGCGTTGGAAGGCTCCCGGTAGCTAAAAAACAGGAGACCACTCTGACACTCTGACAATGCATCGTGTGATTACCGCTCTCTGCTTAAGCGCTGCCGTGGCCCTCGTACCCCAAGCGCCGCGACGGCAGCCGCTCACGATTCACCGAGGCTTCTTCGACAACGCCTTCAAGAACGAGGAGATAAAAAAGCCGCCGGCCGGCGGCGGCCTGTCCGGCGGCGCCAAGAAGACCGTGCCGGTCAAGATCGGCTCGCGCGTCGTGCAGGCCATCCCGGGCCAGCGCATGAAGGACGTCGTCAGAGCGGCGCGGGCGCCGATCAAATTTAATTGTGAGGACGGCAAGTGCGGCACGTGCGAGTCGAAGGTCGACGGCCGCATCACGCGGGTCTGCGTGGCCAAGATCCCGGCCAAGGGCTGCACGATCACGCGCAAGTAGGCTCTTGCCGGTGGTCGCTTGACGTGGGGCGCGGCGCGGCCGCGCCCTCGTAACTAGTATTGTACTCGAGGAGTCGCGTCCTTCCTTCGCAACCAGGCAGGTGGCGGCGTGTTTCGCCGGAGTCGCGTACGTAGTGGTCAGCTAGCTATGACTGAGGGGCCACGACCCCGCGCGGGTACATGGGAGACTCGTCCGGCGACCAGTCCCAGTGGCCACGGTACTTGTGGAGAGCAAAGTGCACGCCTGGACGTGGCGTTTCAATTTTCGCGCGGGCAGAGAGGAGCACGCTCCGCCTCTTAACACCGCATCGAGGTTGGACTGACGCTTTTGCCGCGGCTCCGAACACGCCTGAGCCGCCAGCCTGCGCAGCAGACCGCCGAGACCCCGCATTCGTCGCTGCCGCTTTCTACAGTCATTGTACGCAAATCGTGACCGCGCACACCGCCTGCGCTTCCCAGCTCTTTTTGACTGCCTCAAACGCCGTCAGAGCGCGGCAAACCAGCCGTCGGAGACCGCGGACGGAGTACGACGCACCCAGGGCACCTCCGTTTCACCATGCGCCTCCTCGCGGTAGCCGCCCTCGCCGCGACCGCCGCCGCGCTCGTGCCGCCGCAATCGCAGCGACGGCCGCTCACGCCGCGCCAGGGCTTCTTCGACAGCATGAAGAACGAGAAGTTCGACGACAAGCCCAAGGGCGGCGCCCCGGCGAAGAAGACGGTGCCGGTCACGATCGGCTCGCGGACGGTGCAGGCGCACCCGAATCAGCGCCTGAAGGACGTCGTCCGGGCGGCGAGAGCGCCCATCAAATTCAACTGCGAGAACGGCAAGTGCGGCACCTGCGAGAACAAGGTCGACGGCCGGCTCCAGCGAATATGCACGATGGCGGTGCCGGCGAGGGGTTGCACGATCACGCGCAAGTAGTAGTAAGACCATTCCTGTTTCTTGGATTGTCTGCCCGGCGGCGTGGAGGGGGGCTTTTTGAGCGTTGGGTGGCGAGGGCTGGCTGCCCCAGGCCGGCGAGTGGCGGCGTGGCAGCCCCAGGTGACTCGAATGGTGTGACATGAGGCTCAAAGGGAATACAAGAAACACACACATTAGCTTGCGGCCGCCGCGAGCGCCCGCGCACAAGCGGACGCCAGCATGCGCCCGGCCGCGCACGCCTCCTCGAGCAGCGTAAGCCGGTCGGCGCCCTCGTCGTCGCAGTGGGATCTGTCTGCGGATAAGGGCGCCCAAGGACCGAGGACGTTGCCCTGCGATCGGAAGGCGGCGCGTGCGAGCGCGTCTTCGATCGCCGTCGGCACGCAATAGAGCGGTGTCGCGGCGTCGGCGTGGACGTCCATTAACCGCTTCGTCAGTTCGGCGACCAACTTGGGCTGCGCCTCACTTAAATCCGTCGATTCGGAGGGGTCTGCTTCCACATCGAACAAGTACGTGCCCGCGTTCGCCGCGAGCCAGTCCAGCGGCGCTTCAGAAGACGTGCGATCATAGACCGGTTCTCGCTTCACGTCCAATAAAAGCTTCCAGCGGCCGCGCCGGATGGCGCCCGACGCGCCATCGCCCGACGGCGACGTGTCGACCTGAACCACGACCTCGTCCCTCGGCGGCGATGCCAGTCCTCGTATGGCGGCCCACTGGTCGACGCCGTCACTTTGAATAGGTCCAATTTGAGCTGCGCCCAGGATCGTCGGCAGCCAGTCGGCCGCGTGAAATAGACCCTGGTACGACGACCCTCGCACGTTCGTCGGCACGAGCGGCCCGCTTACGAGCGCACGCGCCCGCACGCCGCCCTCCCAGACCGAGCCCTTGCCCCCTCTCAAGGGATAGTTCGAGCCGCCCGTCGGGGAGGCCCCGTTGTCCGACAGCACTATGAACAGGGTGGACGGCCACATCTCGGCGTCACGCAGGGCGTCGACGACCACCCCGATATTTGCATCCTGGCGCGCCGCAATAACGGCAAACGCTCGCCGTCGGCCTTCCAACCGGTCGCTGTAAACGGCGTCCGGCGGCGGCGTCAGCGGCTCGTGCGGCGTCAGTAGCGCGTAGTACAAGAACAAAGGTTTCTCGCTTTGTCTTGCGATGACGCGGCGTGCCTCGCGCGCCATGGCGTCGGCGGCGTACGTCCGCTCGGCCGTCGACCAGTCCCTGACGCAATCGCTCGCGTCGGACTCGCAGACCGGCGGCGCCTCGGCGAAGTGGGTGTAGGGGTCCACGAAGCCGCCGAGGAACCCGAACGTTGACTCGAAGCCCCGACGCTCCGGTAGATACGCCGCGTTCACGTGGCCGAGGTGCCGCTTGCCGACGAGCGCGGTGGTGTAGCCTTCAACCTTTAGCACGTCGGCGAGCGTCGGCACGCTCGGGTCCAGGCCCCAGCGCGACGTCTGCGCAATGACGCCCCGTTGTAATCCTAGCGAGGTCGGATATCTGCCGGTGAGGAGCGCGCCCCGGGTGGGCGTAAATTCCGGGGCAACGTAGTGGCTGCTCAGCTCGACGCCCTGCGCCCGCAACGCCGTGAGGTGCGGCGACACTAAATCGGACGAGGCCCAGAGGTCGTCGAAGCCCGCGTCGTCGAGCACCGCGAGCACGACGTGCGGCTTCTGAGTCACGCCGCGCAGCGTCGTACCCACCGTCACATGTGGCATGTCCCGGTACGCCACGGCCGCGACCATCAGCGCCGCGCAGCCGCACGCGAGGACGGGCGGCAGCAGCTTACTGCCCGAGCTGCGCCCCGGGCGCGCGGGCTGCAGCGGCGTGCGCTCGTCAAGCGGCGGGAGGTCCCATTCGTCGTAGCCAAAAGTCGGGGACGCGGCCCGCATCGTGCTGCCTCCGTGGCGGTCCCTTGTTTACTGCACGCGTGCCACGCGGCGGGCGTGCTGCCCTGCTCTCCCAGGGTTGGCAGCCCTTGTTTAGGGCAGCCCGGTTGCGCACGCGTGACAATTAGGCCCGGGCACGCACGACAAGTAGATGTTGTTTGCACTGCAGCCCTGGCTTATGTTCGAAGCAGCTCCGGGCTCGCGTGAGCAAAGGCCAAGGCAAAGGAAGCTGGCTTTTCTTGCATCAAAAGGCGCCCCGTCCAAACGGACCAAACCGCGGCGTCGACCGAGCACTGAGACCGCGTCACGATGCATGGCGGGGTGAATTAGCTTGCGATTCAAAACCCGGGAGCTCCGTGGCACAGACTCGAGCGCTCGAGCCCCCAAAATCGCAGAGGCTGGCGTAAAACGCATCACAAAAACAGCATCGCTGCAGATACGGGACTCCCAACGGACCGCTACATACGGATTTTGCCCGACGGCTGCGAGATACGGTCGTTGACGCGTCGCATTCTGCGGTCTGCTGTACACACCGACCCTGCGGCACAGCTTTTGCAGCGCATTGATCGCATCTCGCACCGCACGGTATGCGGCGCACGACCGCCGCCCTAGTGACCGCCGCCCTAGTGATGGCGGCCACCGGAGCGTTAAGCCCGACGCCGGCGCCTCGGCGACTTACGCGTCGCGCCGCCGCCGCGGAGACGGACGGCGCGCCGCGGCGCATCATCCTCTTCGACGTCATGGACACGCTGGTGGCAGTGCGTGCAAATCAACCAGCGAGGCGGGTGCACTTCATTCTCGGCGACGACGCGGCCGCGCCTGCCATGTCGCTGGGCGAGACCACGCCATCGAGCAGATGCCATGGAGAGGAAGTCGATGCTTGATCTGGGATGGTCCGCGCAGGCTGGTCGTCGACCCCTTCTTCACGGGCGTGCACGAGGTGCTCGGCTGCGAGAGCATGCAGGAGCTCTTCGCGGCGAAGCGTCCAGACACGTACGAGGCCTTTGAAAAGGGCGAGATCTCCGAAGATGAATTATGGACGCGGTACTTCGCCGACGACCGGACGGTGGACGTCAAGGCGGTGCGCCAGCATTTTGTCAACGGGTACGAGTACGTCGCGGGCATGCGGTCGCTGCTCGGCGAGATCAAGCGCATCGGCAACGTGGAGATCTACGCCTTCTCGAACTACGGCTCGCTGTACACGGAGATCGAGAACAAATTGGGGCTCTCCACATATTTGGCGTGGAAGTTCGTGAGCTGCGACACGGGCCTGCGGAAGCCCGACGCGGCGGCCTTCGACGGCGTGCTCGCGGAGCTCGGCGCGGACCCGGCGCGAGACGTCGTCTGCTTCGTCGACGACTCCCGGACGAACTGCGACGCGGGGGCCGCGGCGGGCCTGCGGTCCGTGCTCTTCGAGGGCGACTCGGCCGAGTGCCGGACGGGGCTCATCGCCGAGGGGTTCTGGGAGCTAAGGGTGTAGTACTATTTGCGCGGCGGGTTTTTCCACGAGCATGCCTTCACATACTCATCGTCGGATAACATATCCCGTCGAATGTTACGGACTAAACACACTTACTCCTCGATAGCGTCTTAAACACACGCGCGCAATAAGCTTCAGGTAGGCGCCGCGTGGCCCAAATCCCGTCCGTCTGCGTGTTCTCCGAACACCCTAAACAAACATAACCGCGCGCGCCCGGGCCGTCGTAGTTCATCAGAGCTACAGCCATGCAGCAGTCTGATCTCAAGCAGGGACGGTCCGTAGTAACAGCACTGCGCAGTACTCCCGGCCCAGACCCCTGCGTAGTACCTGCGTGGTACTACGCAGGCCCTGCGGTATTACTAATATAGCTATATTGTACTTAAGGGGTGGTGGGGTTCGGGGCGCAGCAGGGCACGGCGTTGTGGGGCAGCGACGATCATGAAGGACATTTCAGGAGTAGAGCATCGAATGGTCCTGTGCCACACTGACTCGACGGACCCCGCAGACAGAACGAACAAAAACATTAATGTTTTCCTTGGTGATGAGTGCCTACAGGAGCAGAATGAAGCTGACCCTAACCACGACAATTATTGGGAAGAAACCCCGGACAAGTGCCACGGTAGCGGCGGCTGGTGCCCCGCACCGTACAAATATAGATACTAAAGAAGTGATGCTAGTACAACACGACTTGGTCAAGCCAATGATTCTGGCGGCCCGGCGCTGTCCCGCGCGCCTCTTGCCGGCGAAGAAGGCGCGTTCCCCCATCCCCTTATCTCGCGGCTCGCTCGCGAAGTAAGCATCGTTTCCTCGAGATCACGTCGACCGACGCTGCCGACGCGGCTAGATAATCATATCGTGCGGGTTTTATTTAGGGGACTGTACCTTTCTCGAACTATACCTTTGCGAGGTTGCGTAACTGACATGAAGCTGTTCGCCTGCGAGCACCCAACCGGCCCGGTCCACGAAATCGAGGTCGGCCTCGGCGACACGGTGCTGCGGCGGCGTCCGATACAGTCAGGGGCTGCAGCAGCCCCCACGCCCGGCCACCGCTGCGGTGGGGAATGAACTGCGCCGCGCCGCCGTCGCCTCGTGGTAATGATGCCGCGGTGCGCGCGGTCGCGTCGCGCCCTTGGGAACTGAACCGCATCGACGCGCGGGACGGTCACCCGCCCGCGCGCAGGTCCTCCAGGTCAAGTCCAAGATCGAGCAGGCCATGCCCCACTCCAAGACGATTGAAGCGAAGAAGCAGAAGCTCTCGTTCCGGGGCAAGAAGCTGGACGACGATGCCGCGACGCTCGCGGGGGTGGGCGTGGCGGAGGACTACACGCTGCGCAACCAGTCCGTCACGGTGAGCGACAAGTAGGGGCGCCTAAGGACCCTTGTGACGTACAGACCCCTCCGAACTCTTACCCCTTGCCCCCTAAAACCCGTACGGGGCTGCCAAAAATCGGACGCTGTTTGGGCTGCCCGTCGAGCACACCAGGCTCAGCAGGCAGAGTACACCAGGCAGAGGACACCAGGCTGCCCGTCGATCACAATAGCTGCAGAGTACACCAGGCATTCGCGCTTAGAGCCCTGCCGCTCGACGCCACAGACGATGGCCCAGCTCGTCGAAAGCGCGGCGCGGCTGGAAATCACGCCGCCCCAGGACGCCCCATCCGTAAGACCTCTAGACGTGGATGCGATCGCGCGCGCGATCGCGGCCACCGGCTATTGTGTGGTAGACGACGCCCTCGGCGCTGCCCACGCCGCGGAGCTCGGCGCGGCCTGCCGCGCCGTCGAGAAGGCGCCGGCCACGATCCAGGAGGGCACCGACCGCGTTAAGGACATGAAACGCCGGGACGACAGCGTCGCCTTTTTAAAGGACAGCACGGCGCCCGCGGTCGCGCGGCACCGCCAGCACATGGAGGCGCTGCGGCTAGAGCTGGACGGTGCACTAAAGTTGAATACGGACGCCTGCAGCTTCATGTGCGCGCAGTACGCCGCGGGCGCCGCGGGCTACGTCAAGCACCGGGACTCGGCGCCGACGCGGCCGTCGGGCCGGAAGCTGACGGCCATTTACTACCTGAATCCGGCCTGGCGGCCCGGCTTCGCGGGCGAGCTGCGGCTCTGGGACGGGTGTGGTACCGTGCGCGTGCTGGAGCCCCGGAACGGCCGGCTCGTGGTCTTCCGGTCGTCGCTCGAGCACGAGGTCCTCCCCACCAAGATCGACCGCCTGGCGCTGACGACGTGGTTCTTCAACCGGCTCGAGCTCGGGCTGGAGCTCATCGCGGAGCGGCGCGCGGCAAAACAGGACGACTTCGAGTGCGAGCGGGGGTGCGGCTTCCGCGGGGCCTTCGCGGACGTGGAGCGGCACGAGGGGGCGTGTAAGTACGTGGCATAGGAAGTGGCATAGGGCCCCACGGTGGCGCTCGCTTCGGGGGGTCGTCGTATTACTCAGGCGGGGCGCCTACTTCTGGCCGGCCGCGACCTGGGCCTGGAGCTCGGCGATGCGCTTGTCCTGCGCGTCGATCATGGCCGAGAGCTGGTCGATGGAGCCCTGGTCCTTGCCCAGCTGGCGCTGCGTCTCGAGCTGGTTCCGCATGTAGGCCTGGCGCCGCTGCTCGTCCCCGATGGAGTCGAGGATCGAGAGGCCCACGATGGCGCCCGGCGAGATGCCGCCGCCGTAGCCGTAGCCCCCCATGCCCATGCCCATGCCGCCCATCGGCATGGGCATCACCATCGGCGCCGCGTACATGCGCGTGCCGCCGCGCGGCATACCGCCGCCGCTGGGCCGCGACCGCATCGGCGCCGAGCGCCGCATGCCGCCGCCACCCGCGCGGCCGCCGGAGCGCCCCGCGTACGCCGGCGTCGGGAGCAAGAGCGACGCACCTAAAGCGGCGGCAGCGGCCGACTTCACCGCGGCTTTGGCTTGAATCTTAAGGGAGGGCTTCTTGGGCGCCGGCGCTAATGCGCTGGCCGGCGCCACGAGGGCCGCCAGGAGGAGGGCCTTCGCAACCATTGTGATTGAGTGGGTGTTGTTGGACAATACGTCCCGTTTTCTGCCTCAATTTACCAGCGCAGTTCAGAGCTCGATGGTTCGGGTTCGGGTTTTAAGCGCGGGTATTACACATACTGATTATGATCTTGATTATGATCGTCCCCCAGGCACCCGAATGCTCTCGAACTCGACGTCCGAGTCATCCTCACCACTCAATTCGCCCAGCAACTCGTCCAGCGCCGCATCATCGATATCGAGGAGCGGCCACACGTCGAACGTCTCGTCGAGGTCGAACGCGTCACCAAGCGGGACCACGAGTCCGAACAGCTCGTCCCGACGCGCGTCTGAAAGTTTCGAAGCCGCCGCGACGGCCGCGGCGGCGTCCGACCCGATCACGCCGCCGATGCCGTCGGCGCCCTCCGCGTCGAGCGCCGCCAGAACTTCGGCCGGCGAGGCGAGGCAGCGCGGCTCGGGCTTGGCGCCGCGGTCCTTCGCGGCGTCGCGCTTGTCCAGGAATTTCCGCCGCGACGCCGAGACCTTGGTCCGCGCCCGCGCCGTCGACTTGTGGGCCCCGGGCCGGTAGCGCTCGAAGACGAGGCGCTTCTTCAGGAAGGCGGCGGCCTTGCCGTCGCGGGGGCCCTTGCGCGGCACGCGCGCGAGGAAGGTCGCGTTCTTCGGCAGGGCGCTCGCGAGCGCGGCGGCCTTCGCGACGGTCTCGGTCGCGAAGCGCCGGAAGCCGGCCCCGTGCGCTATCACCGCGGCGGCCTCGCTGGAAGCCACGACGCAGACTCGGGCCGGCGCGATGCCGCGCGCGTCGCACACTTGCACAAACGCTGCGGCGCGCTTCTTGTAGAGGTCCAGCGCGTCGACGTCGTCGAGCCCCTCCAGGTCGACGTCGTCGCCGCCGCCGTCGGCCCAGACGTCTTCATCGACCGCAGCGCTGCATTTCGTGCGCACCGGTCGACGCACCGGCTGCAACTGCAGTGCGGCACAGCAAATGAAAACTCCAAGGTGGTGGAACCGCATCGATGTCGATATGCGGCGAGTTACACCCTGCGTCGGCGCCGAGCACGGGTTTTACCCCAGCTTCCAAAACGGGTTTCACTGGCGCTTCGTTCTGCCGCCGCCGCGGGGCAGTAGCTACTCCCAGAAGGTTTGATACACCCGCTTACTTTAGAAGCTTCGATACAACCAACAAACCACAAGTTACCCCGAACTAGGCGACTGCCGCCCGACCAGTCCCGCGAGCCGCGAGGACGCGTCCGCCAACAACGAAGCCGACGCCCCGCTCTCCACGACACGACCCCGGTCCAGCACCACGACCGCGTCGAAGCGGGGCACGTGCTTGAGCCGGTGGCAGATGGCCAGGACCGTCGCGTCCAATCCCAACAACACGTCGTGCACCTTTCGGTCAGACACTTCGTCCACGTTCGACGAGCACTCGTCCGCGAGCAGTAAACGCGGGGGCGTCGGGAGCAGCGCGCGCGTCAACGCGAGGAGCTGCCGCTCGCCGGCTGAGAAGTCCGCGCCGCCCTCTCCCACTTCAAAATCGAGCCCGCCACACCGTATTACGCACTCGGCGGCCCCGACCAAGCGCAACGCGGCCCAGATCGTCGCGTCGTCCACGCGGGCCGGGCCGATCAGGTTCCGCCGCAGGGAACCTGTTTTCAGAGTAGCGTCCTGCTGTACCACCCGTACCAGCGAGCGCGCACTTGGTAGACTCAGAAGTGCAAGGTCGAGCCCGTCCACGCAGATCCCCCCGGAGTAATCATATAACCTAGCGAGGCACTGCACCAGCGAACTCTTGCCCGAGCCGGTCCGGCCGCAAATAGCCACTTTCTGGCCCGCTTCGACAACAAACGACACACTCTTTAACGCCAGCGGCCGGTCTAAGCGGTAGCGCAACATGAGTTTTTTGACCTGCACGGCGCAGGGCCTTGTGGAAGCCGCGACGTCCCGCCCGTCCGTACGCTCCTTGCGGAGGCGGCAGTACTGCGCGACGCGCTCCACGGAAACAAATTGCGCCTCGAGCGTCGCGAGCCCCGTCATGTAGTCCATCGCTGCTCGCTGCAATGAGGCCGAGTACAGTAATACGAGGCCGAGTTGGCCCGTGGTCAAACGGCTGCGTGACACCAAAGAAACGCCTAGCAACCCCGCCGCCAAGTAGAGCACGCAGCCGTTCTGCGTGGTCAACGCTTGACTCCACTTGCACACGGCCTCGTTCGCGTAGCGGCCCCGAGCCATTTTATCTGTTAAGCGCTCGTTCTCCTTCTCGAACCGGGCGACCGCACCAAACGCCAAAATAGTGCCCCGTCCTCTTATACAGTCGTGGAAGTGGGCGTAGCAGGGCCCGTGCGCCTCGGCTTCCAAGCGCCGCGCATCTCTCGCCGCGACGCGCACCGTCTTGAATATAAAAACGTACGGTATCAAAATCAGCAGTAACGACAGCGTCACCCAGGGCGCGAAAAAGAGCACCAGGCCCAACTGCGACGCGACGCTCAACGTGCGCGTCAACTGATCTAAGGTAGTCGTCGGCACGTCCATGTCCACATTCGCGAGGTCCTGGAGGAACCGGTTCAGAACGTGGCCAATCGGTGTACTATCGAAGAAGGCCATGGGAGCGCTCATCACGGCTTCTAACATCTGAGAATGCATCGTCCGCGACGCGTCCAACGCGCACAACGTCAAGACTACGGTCTGGATGGCCAAGACAACAGCTTCGGCCGCCCCTATCGTAACGTACGTGAGCAGTCGTCGGATCTGCTTCTTGCGAGTTCCGCCTGAATCGGCCCAGACGCTCAGCCAAACGTTGGCCGCGACGCCTAGAGCGCAGCCACTTAACGCCAACACGAGTAAGAGCACAATTTTTCCTTGTTTACCAAAGGCGTCCAGGTACAAGCGCACGTCGCGCCACGCTAGTAACCCTTCCCGTCTTTGTTCGCCCTCGGGTCGGCCTCTCAGCGTACTCAGGACGTCTTCGACGAAACCCGCGTCGACCACGTGGCCGTGGCGGTCTTGTAATGCTCGCCTTAATTCGCGCTCGACATCTTCGAGTGAGGGCGGCACGTCCTCGACGTCCTCCACGGCATGTTTGGATGGAGTCACCGCCACCTCGTTTTGACCGTCCGCGCACGCCCCGAGACTTATGACGCGGGACACTTCGGGCCGTCGCGCGTAGTGCAGCTGGTGCGTGGCGAGCACGACGCAGCAGTCCTGCCGGGCGAGGTAGCAGACGGCCTCCTCCCAGATGCGGGCCCCGGTGTGCGCGTCGACGGCGCTTAGCACGTCGTCTAACACACACAGGGAAGGCCGCGCGTACAGGGCGCGGGCGAGCGCCACCCGAGCTCGCTGCCCGCCGCTGAGCTGGACCCCGGCGGGCCCGACTTCGGCCCGGAGCCCGCCGGGCAGCGCGGCCAGGTCTTGCGTAAGCTGCGCCCTCCTTATGGCCTCCCGCAACCGATCTTCGTTCAGAGGCAGGCCGAACACCACGTTTTCTTCTACAGTACCTTCACTGAGGAAGGGCCGCTGGGCCACGTAGGCCCGTTGAGAACTCGCCTGCACAATGCCGGAAAGGGGCGGCAGCGCGCGCGCCAACGTGGCGAGCAACGTGCTCTTGCCGGAGCTGACGGGCCCGGTGATCACGACCACGTCGCCCGGGCCCGCGTCCACGTCCACCTTGAGAATTTCCACGCCCTCGTGCCCGACGCTCCCCTTGAAACAACAAACGCGCGACGCGTCCTCCGCTCGCACGTGCACATCCGACGCGAGGAACGCCCCCAAGCGCTCGCAGGACGGCTGCAACGCGGCCCAGAGGTTGTAAATGTCCGGCAGCGTGTTGATGGACCAGCGCATCTGCTGGACCCACGCCAGCGCGGCGAACGCGACAGGGGGCGTCAGCGCGCGCCGGCCGACCACGGTGTAGTAGGAGAAGATGGAGGCCGGCACGGCCAGGCCGCTGAGGGCCCCGAGGAGGACGTTGGCCGCGTCCAGGTACCGTATCGTGACTAAATAACGCATCTCCGCTTTTCTGGCCACGCGTATGTCCTCTTGCGCTTGCAAAGCCCAGCTCCGGAGCTTCAGGAGGCGCATGGAGGCCACGGCCTCGCTCACCAGGGACGCGCGCCTGTCCCGCGCTTCCTGGAGTTTCGAGACGACCGGCTTCGTGCGCCGCGCGAGCACCATCGAGAGGTGGTTCGTGACCAAGAGCGTCGCGGCGCCGCAGAAGGCCGCGTTCCCCAGTAACGCGTACATGCAATACACGACCAAGGGCAACGACGCGACCGCGAAACTCCACTGGGCCAAAAAAAACACCGCCCAGGCCCACCGGCCCAGCTTGTCCGCGTCCGTGGCCACGAGGTTCGTCAGGGCGCCCGAATTTAAGTGAGTGCTATAACGCAGGGCCCGCGCGAAGACGGCCGGCGCCACCGCGGTCCGGGCGTTGTTCATCACGCGGACGCTCCCGAAGAAGCAGACCTCCATGAAGGACACGCGAAGGAACATGGAGAACGCCAGGAAGCAGGCGTAGCCGGCGTTGCGCCGCGTCGCCGCCGCGTCGTCGGCCGTGTCCAACAGCTTCTTGAGAATGATGGGATCGAGGAACATGAGGCCCAGAAAGGCCCAGCCGTGCAGTAATGTCATCAGAAAGACGCGCGGCTGGATGCCGTGGAGGAGCGTCACGAGTAGCGGTCGTCTTTTAGAAACGTCGAGCCACGTCTCTCTAAACTTTTGCTTCAGGTGCGCGGCGCGGTCCTGGGCGGGGAGTTGTGGCAGGTCGTGTGAAGCGAGCTTGCCCTGGGCGTTGGCTTTTCTTAGGGTCGGAGTCACCCACCAGAAGCAGTAGGTCGAGACGAAGCCGGCTCTGTCTTCGGGCGAGCCGTCCTTCGGCGGCCGACACCAGACCTCGACGGTGAGCCATGCGACCAGGACGACGAGGGCGGCCGCCGCGCAGACAAGGCCGCGGCAGTCCGACGTGAAGTGCGCCGCGCATGCTTCGCGCGGCGGCCACGCGAGGCCGAGCTGCCACGCGGCGACGGCGAGGTACGCTATCACGGCGGCGGATGCCGAGCGCGCCACGGGCCAGCCTTTTGCCGCCGGTGCCACGCGCTGCGCGTCGAGCGGTGCGGCCCGTCCGCCCTCATCCGCGGCCAGCAGCGGTACTGCACGCAGATCGTCCGCGGCCAGCAGCGGCTCCAAGAGCCCTCCTGCTGGGGCACTGTCCTGAGGCATCGTTAGCGTCTCTCGGCTCGCGGTTCTTGATGTCAGCGCTCGTCACACATCATTGTCTGTAGCTCACGAATCGTTCGCTGCGTGCTCAATAGTTCGCACTGGCGAGAACGAGGTGTAATTTACGACGCGCTCACGTCACGGGTTTTCTTACGGGTTTTTCTTACTAACGCGCACATGCGCAAAGTAGCTGCCCTAACACAAAGCTGATCAAGTACATCTCAGTCATCCCAACTCCACCGGGCGGCAGCATTCACCACGTGTGAGACCCGTCTAGGAGACGCCAGGATCAAGGGGAGAGCGCCTGGACGCAAAACACCGCCACGCCATCGCCCCCGCGCACGCATCACTCCAACGTGAGCGAAAGATGACGCGCGGCACCGGCAGCTACCAGTATGCCCTTCGTGAAAAAATAAAAGGCTTCGAGAGCGTGAGCGAGATGCGCGAAGGCGCCATCGTGTGCGACTACACGACGACGCTGGGCGTTAAAAAGACGGCCTTTGCCGTCGCATCAATTGATGCGGCGAAGCGCTTCTACAACGAGATGCTGGGCTGCCCGGAAGTCACGTTCAGGAGCCCCTACTTCCTGGAAATACCGCTCTTCGGGAAACTGTTCGTGGCGGTCCAGATCGACGGCTACCGCGGCCCGCCGCCGCGCCGGGCGCGGACGGTCGTTCAAGAGCCGTGTTTTGGCGTCGAAACCACGCCCGCCAACTTCCACGCCTTCGTGGCGCGCCTCAGAGGGGCGCGTGTCCCCTACGAGTTTGTGGCGTCGCCCGGTTTCGCGGACGGTCTGACCTGCTGTTTTGTGGAGGACCCGGCGGGCCACCGCCTTTATGTCGCAGCAGACGTGCCGCGGCCGGCGACACGGCGAGCCTCGCTCGATGGTTTAGATATGTCCGCGGCGAAGCAAGTTCCTTATGCCCTGCCTCCGCGCGACGAATCAGCAAAGCGGCGCTACGGCGCCGTAACGCCGCCGCCTCCAGATTACACTGACGAGGGAGGCATGCGCTGGTACCCCTGTGATCGGGCCGACGAGAGTCTCGCACGTCCCATTCCCGAGACTGTGCAAGCCGAGGTCATCGCAGTGCCGACGCGGACACGGTCGCGTCCCACGCGGAAGGCGCTCGCGCCGGCACCGACCGACGAGGAGCCGACGCCCTGGTGGGACGGCGTCGTGAGTTGCGACCGGACGAACGACGAGTTCCGAGGGATGCTCTCGAGGCGGCCAGCCGCGGCGTCGCACTGGCTCTGCCTACACTGCTCTACCGATAACGAACCCGTCGACGAGTGGTGCCGGCTATGTCAAGCCGGCCGGGTACGTGTATCGTTGGTAGTAAAATCGTAAACTTGTATCTTATCTAGCGGTTGACGGCCCCGAACGCCTTGCGGCCCGCGCGCTTGGGCTCGAGGTGCTTCTTCGCCGGCAGGTCCGCGTACAGGGCGGGCGTGGCCGTCGGCTGGCACAACCGCGGCGAGGGGAACGCGGCCGACACGGCCGCAAGCCGCCGCGTCGCCGCCGTGCCCGACGCCGCGAAACTCAGCCCGTCGCTCGCCAGCCACGACCGGCGGCAGGCCGACGCGACGACGCGCTCGCCGGTCTCCTCGTCCACGGGCGGCGGCGGCGGCGGCAGCGTGTCCTCGCCGAAGTCGAGCTCTGCGCTGGCCTCGTCGACCAAAACCTCCCTCCGCGGAGCCCGCGCCGCGGCCGCCTCGGCGACGGCGCCCGTGGCGAGGGAAATTGAGGCCAGCACCGACGAGAGTCGAGGTGGTCGCTTCACCTCCGGCGCGGCGGGCTCCGCCGGCGCCTCGGCGGGCGACGACTCCGCCGCGGCCGGGTCGACCGAGGGCGCGGCGGCCGCGCGCCGAGCAGCAACCGCCGCGCGCCGCGCCGCGAGCGCCGCCCGCCGCGTCGCCTTGGCGGTGTCCTCTGCCGTCGACGGCTCCTCGGAGGTCGCCGGCGCGGCCGTTTCGACTGTCGGCGTCGCCGCGGCCTCCGGAACGACAGATTCCTCCGAGGCGAACGGCGCCGCGACCGTCGAGGGCTCCGCAGACGGTGCCGTCGCCTCCGGAACGACGGCCGACAGCGCCGTGGTGGTCTCCGGCGCGACGGCCTCCTCCGAGGCCACCACAACCGCGGGCGCCTCCGGGCTCCGTGCCGCGTCCGCGTCCACGAGCGCGGCCAGTGCCTCGGAGCCGTCGGACGAGGTGTAATGCGTCCGCAGGCGCGCGACGAGCTCCGACTTGCGACCCGCGAGCTTCAGAGCCAGGGGCCGGAGCTTGTCCTTGAGCTGGGGGACCGTCATGCCGTCGAGGCCGTCGCCCTCGAGCACGACCGGCTTCTTTCGGCGCCGCGTGACGTTCGCCGCCTCCTCCTCGTCGTCGTCCTCCGACGAGGCCTCGAACTCGGAGCCCGACTCCACGGCCCGCGGCCGGAAGAGGTTGGCCTTGCGCCGCGCGGGCTGCAAGACCTGGCCGCGGGGCCGCACCTTCTCCGCTCGAACTGCGCGCGTCTCGGGTGGGACCGGCGGCGCTCGCAGCTCCGCCTTCACGAGGCGGTCGTGGTACCAGCGGAGCGCCAGCCGCGCGTCCGCGGCCGACGTCGGCGCGTAGGCCGGCGCGCTAGCCCCGGCGCGGTGCTTGTCGACAGCTGTGGACAGGTGGGCGTCCAGGCGCTGCGACAGGTGCTTGAGGTCCGACGCCTTCCCGCTGGGCGGGGGCGCGCGGCCCGCGCGCGCCTGCGCCTCGTCCGCCCGCCGCCTTAAAACATGAGCTTCGCGCGCGTGCTGCGCCTTCAGGCGCGCCACCTCCGCCTGCGACTTGCCCGTGGTCCGCTGGGCCCGCGCCAGCTCGTGCGCCGCGGTCCGCTTCTCCACTAAACGCTGGGACGTCTCGCTCCGCAATTTCTTCTCGGCCTCGACGCGACGCCTCGCGAGGGCCTCGGCCTTCACGCGTAAAGAAGCCGCCTCGGCCTCGGCCCGCCTTCGTAACCCCTCGACGCGGGTCGACTCCTGCTTCGCACAGCGAAGCTCCTTCCGCTTTGACTCGAGGTCCTTGCGCCGCCGCTCGAGCGCGTCCCGCAACGCGTCTTCCCGTCGCTTGGAAAAAGCGTCGGGCTTCTTGCGCGACGTGGCATCATTCAAATCCTTCGCTGCCTTGTCGCGCGCCTGCTCGAGGAAGGAGACCTCCGCGTCGAGCGACTTGACGGCCGCGGCGAACTGCGCCCGCAGTTCGCCCATGCGCTGCTCCTCATCTTTTAATGTGGCGACCGCCTTGTTCTGCTGGGCCTCCTCTGAGTCACATGGCGGCGCGCCAGGTTCCGCCGCAGCGAGGCGCCTTTTACAATCGGCGAGCTCCGCCCTGAGCTGCGTCACGAGATCCAGGTCCTTCCCCTGGACGCGCGCCCGGTCCGCAGTCAACGTCGCCGCCAACGCCTCCGCCCGGGCGGCCACCAACGCACCTTCGGCGCTCTCCTGCTTCCGCCTAGCTTCGTAGAGGGCGTCGTGGTCCGAAGTAGGCACTTGCACTTGCTCGCCCGCCAAGCGCGCGCGCAACTCGCCGTGTTCTCGTCGTAACGCCGCAATGAGTAGCTGCTCGGGCGTCTCCGCGGCGCAGTGGCGCACGGCGGTGTTGGCGATGGCCCGGGCCCGGGACGCGTACCGCAAGGTGTTCACGGTCTCCTCCGCGTCCACCGTACGAGGAGACACACAGGCGACGACCCACATCGAGGCCGTGCCGCCCAGCGAGTCCTTCAGCAGACGCGTGAGCTTCGAGTCCCGGAAGGGCGCATGGCGGCGGGGGCCCTTCCTTTCCTCGTTCGCGGCCAACGCCGCCACCACATTACCTAAGGCCAGCAAGCCCTTGTTGATCTCGATGCCTTCGCGTAATCGCGCGCCCTGCGCCCGCGTGCGCGCGGCGCGCTCCGAGCCGGCCAGGTCTACGAGCACAAGCTTGCCCACGGCGCCGCCCTCGCGCCGCACGCGCACCTGCAGCAGCGCATGCGACCGCGAACTTCGATCATTCATCTGCGTGGCGCCCGTTCGTCTTCTTAAAGCCCCCCTATGTAACAAACGCCCGGCGTCCGCGACGGCCGCGACCGTGGCCTCCGTCAACCCGGGGACCACGACATTACCCGAGGCGTCCTCCCGCACAATGAGGGGCTCGTCGTCCGCCGCCAGTAAATCGTAGACCGCCTCGTTATACACCTCCAGATAGGAGAGGCCGATCGTCGCGTCATTTGCCGCCCTACTTCGCTCGAAGACGTCCTGCAGCGCGCGCGCGATGACGCCGTCGCCCGCCGCGAGCATGTCCAGGGGCTCGCCCATGGTGAAGGTCTTGCCCGAGCCCGTCTGGCCGTAGGCCATGATCGTCGCGTTGCGGCCGTCGAAGACCCTGGCGACGAGTTCAGACGCCGTCCGGGCGTAGACCTGTTCCTGGGTCGTGACCTCATCAAACACCACGTCGAACTTAAATTGTTTCTCATCGTGGGCCGTCTTCAGTTTGAGCTGGGACTCGGCGCAGGTCGTGGCCCGCGTCGCGCCCTCGCCCGTGAGCGGGCGGACGCGGACCGCGACGCGGACGCGCTCGCGCGGCGCGGCCGCTGTGGTCGTGACTGCTTCTGGCGCCGCGGGCTGCTCAGCCTTGTCCTCGGTTTCAGCCATTGTGCTTCGTGGCGTCGCGCGCTCGCCGGCTCGCCGCGGCAGACGAGTACTGAGTACTTCGTTAAAAAACTCAGAACCGTTCTGCGCGCCTCAGTGGCCCGCAGCGCGGCTGCTTTTTGCGCTTCGCGCGGCTCAAACGTCTTGGCCTTCGCCCTCTGATTCTTTTTTAGTCCTGAGTTTACTCTTCCGAACGGTGGCAGCTCTCCCAGATGCGAGTGCATGGAGCTCTGCACGCTACGCACTAGGGGCTAGTAAGTTTACCAGCCCAAAAAAAACAGGCTGGACAGCATTTGGGCGCCTTGTGAGAGCCCTTCGAACGGCTGCAGCACGCTGGGCCTCCCCAAGCAAAGCTTGAAGTGCCAGGGCATCAGTTGAACTCGAATTACTGGTGCGCAAACAGTTAGCAGCACGTACATTCGTGCCAAAAGCTGATCTCGCTGAAGCCGAATTCGCGCTTCCGCCTTAACCCGCCCTGAAGGAAGCGGCACAGCTTTGTTGCGCCTCGTGTAGCAACACCTAGCACCGGGACGCCCGCCCGGGCCCTCGCAGCCCTCTTTGTATTGCGTGTTGAGCGCTGCCGCCGCGCAGCCCGCCATGAACTCCCTCCAGCGGGAGCTCCAAGCTCTGACGGCGCAGATCGAGGAGCAGGACGATTTACTGAGACCCTTGGAGGCCGAGGTCGAGAAGACTTCTAAAAGAGCAATGAAGGAGTGCGTGCGCGACGACGTCACCGTGCTCGGGCGGGAGATCTGGAAGGAGCTCGACGGCTTAAGTGATGATTTAAGAAGGTGTAGGGACAACGCCTTCACGTCCCTCCGGGCGGCGTCGCGCCAGGTCTCGACGAAGAAACTACGGGTCCGGCTGCGCTTGAGCAACAAGATCGTCAAAGAGAAGGCCCAGCTCTCCATCGTGACCAGTAGGGGCCAGAAGGCCGCCGTCGAATCCATTATTCGAGCGTCCCACGACTTGGATGCGTGCAAGGCCGTCGGCGCGTACGCCCGGCGGTCCATCGCCCGCCTCGCCCAGTGCGCCAAAAACAGAGTGAAGGTCGTGGAGAGCCAGACGCCGTCGCCCCAACTGCCGCCGCGACCGACCATCGCCGACGCCGAGGCGGCCTTCGCGAGCGCCGGTCTCAGAACGCCGGACGCGGTCGAGGACTGTCTCGTGTGCTGGGACTTCATGACCTCGTTCCGCGGGAGCGCGATCCTGCCGGCGCGCTCCGAGCAGGGGTTCCTGATGCTGCCGGAGACGCGGCTCGATGAGTTCGCGGCGGCCTTGCAAGCCCCGAACTGCGAGTTGATAAAGCGGCCGGCCCAGAACAACCCCTTCCGCTACCTGGCGCACGTGCACTGCGAACTCTTAAAACAAGTGATGAACGACGACGAGACGGAGAAGTGGTGGCCCTCTCCTAAAAAGAGCTACGGGCCCCGCTGGTGGGCGCGGCCGGACTTACCGAGTCAACCTCTGCTCATCCGGTTCAACGCGAATGGCGACGCGCCGCCCCCGTCTCGGACCATGTGCCAGATCGGCGCGATCCAGGCCACGGGCCAGCCGGTCCCGGTGCCGCTCTTAGCCTTGGCGCTCCAAGAATTACACTACCCCCACCCCGTCGTGCAGGCCTGCGCCCAGGGCCACCCCCTGGGCCAGGAGATCCTGCTCAAGGTGGGCCGGGCGGCCCAGGACGCGCACCGGGCCACTTTACAATCGGAGCAGCCGCCCCGCCAGGGCCAGGCCTCCGCCGCGGAACTCGCGGCGTTCCGGGCGTTCCAGGATTCTAAAAGAGCGGCGCAGGCCGCCCAGGACGCGCCCTCGACCTCGCCGCCGCGGCCGGCCAAGCCCATGGAGACGGACGCGGCGGCGCCCGCGCCGGACGCCGTGGTGAAACCGGAACCCGCGCCGGACGCCGTGGAGCCAGCGCCGCCGCCCGCGCCCGCGGTCAAGCCGGAGCCGCCGGCCGCGCCCGCGGAACCGAGCGCCGCGGAGCTCCACCTGCGGGCGGAGGTCGAGCGTTTACGACGGGCGAACGCGGCCCTGAAGACGCCGGCCTCGGCGGTCCAGGGCGCCGTGAACTGCGCCGAGGGCGCGCTCAAGGCATGTGGCAAGGCCGGGCGCAAGTGCCGCAAGGTCGTGGGCCAGGCCTGCTCGCGCGCGGCCAAGACGGCCGTCGAGGCGCAGCCCACGCGCGTCTCGGCGCGGGCGCGGCGCAAGGCCCCGCCGCGCAACGAACTGAGCGGGCCCACGCCCAAAAGAACGCCCGGGCGGAACGGTAGGAGAGCCCCGGGCAGCGGCCAGCCCGGTGGGCGCGCGAAGCCGCTGAATGCGGCACAAAGAGCCGCCCTGCCGCTGCACCTGCACGACCTGTTGCTGCTCTTCCAGGCGGACGCGGGCACGCGGGACTGCCCGCGGCCCACGTCCGCGGTGGTCGGCCAGACCACGTGGGGGCCTTTGGCTGCTGCAGCTTGTGCAAGAATAGCGGACTACAGCGCCGCCACGCTGGAGCGCTGCGCGCACTACGACGGCTGGGGCGGCCTCGAGGGCGACCTGGTGGTGCACACGCGGCCGTCGGGCGGCGACGAGGCCACGCGCCAGGGCTGGTCGCCCGCGCACCGCCAGCAGTGGTTCGACCCCTTCCAAGAAGACGAGACGTCGGTGGAGAACCCGTCCGCCTTGGAACCCGAACTTGTAATGAGGGACCCTTTACAAGGAAAAAAAGCCCTGCGGGAGGGCGTCGCGTTGTTATTACGGGGGGATCCCTACGGGGACTTGGACCCGGCACAACGATGTGCTTTATTACGCACGTTGATCGACGCGGTGCTCCAAACAAAGGAGGCGCAAAAAGTGATCGACGAGCGCTCTCGTCGTCTTCAGAGTATGGAAGTTACACAGTATAACAACCAACAGAAGAAGTTGCAGGACGACAACATGCGGTGTCGACGCCGGGCCCAGGACTCGCGACGGGATTTAGACATCGCCGCGCCGCCCAAGCTCCAGAGCGCGGTCATCGACGACGAGGGCGGGTTCTTCGCTGCTGCTCGCCTAGCTGAGCTGGACGCCTCGTCCGCGAGAGGGCTGCTCCGGTGTCGATTGGAGGAACATAGGGACGCGGAGTGCTTGGCCTTGTTAGACGAGTCGTTGAAACGGTGCGCGGTCTACGACAAGGCCCCCTACGACTACAACGAGGACGTCGAGCGCAACAAGGCCGCGTTGAAGGCGGTGGAGGACGCGTCCAAAGCGATGGACGTGGAACGATTGCGCAACGCTTTACTCTCGGCGCGGCGGCAACCGGGCCTGGCCTCGCCACCTAATCAAGACCCGAACCAGCTCGCGTGGGTCCTGCGACCTTTAGCGACCGGTGCTTTACTGCTGCGGGACCTGGAGTACGACGCGGTCGCGATCCGCGCCATCAAGGCCGACGAAGCCCAGGCCCGGGCCCTGCCCTCGCTGCGGGCGGAGCCCGTGGGGCGCGACGTGACGGGCAACTGCCACTGGGCCTTCCGGGGGGAGCGCGAGTACAAGTACGCGCCGCAGCGCATCTGGGTGCAGCAGTCGCCGGCGAACGCCGAGAACAACGAGGGGAAGAAGTGCCCGTCCTGGGGCTACTACGGGGACGCGGCCGCGGTCAGCGCGCTGTGTCGGCATTTGGATCGCGACGACCCGTCCGAGGCGCGGCTGCGGGACCACCTCTTATTGAGGGTGCCGCCGGGTGTCGCGGAGTGGCGGGGATAAGTATAAATAAGTTGGACTACACGTGCGCGGTATATATGCACGCCACGACGGCATGGACCGCGCAATTCGGACCGAGCAGCTCGTGAAACTATACGATACGGTGCACATTACGGGAGTACTATAACTTGATAACCATCAAGCGGCAAGGTCCGTGAGGTTCGCCGCGGCGCGCGAGTGGCCGCGCTCCGCGGCCCGCTTGAAGAGGCGCGCCGCCGCCGCCCTGTCGACGGGCGCGCCGACGCCCGAGGCCAGGGCCGCGCCGAGATCGTTGAGCGCGTCGGCCTGTGTGTGCAAACACACGTCAGCATTCGCAAAACTAGATGGTTGGACGCCGGCAATCCGCGTGGTCGTAGCGGGCCGCCAGGCGCAAGTACGCGACGCCCTTGGCCGCGTCGCGCGGCACGGCCCAGCACTCCATGAAGGCGGCACCCATGTAGGCAAGGGCGTCGCTCTCGCCCAGCTCCGCCGCTCTCTGGAGGAGCGGCAACGCCTTGGAGGCGTCCTGCGGACACCCCACGTGGCCGTACAGGTAGCACTCCCCGAGGCAGGTCATCGCCAGGCGCTTGCCGCTCGCGACGTGGTTCTCGAGGAGCACCATGCGCTCGTCCGCGTCCGGGAAGGTGCCGCGGCAGAGCGGGCACCGGCCGTCGAGCTGCGGCGCGCACGTCGGGCAGAGGTGGCGCAGGCACCGCGCGCAGATCGACGAGCCCTCGTCCACGCCCAACGGCTCGAGGCATACGGGGCACTCGGGCTCGTCGGTCAGGTCCCAGGCGCCGCCGGCGTCGACGTCGGGCTCGTGTGGTGGCGGAACACGGCGCCGTCGAGCGTGATGCCCGTTTCGTTGGGCGGGAGGCAGCGCGTGACGCTCTCGTCCTCGCTCTCGTCCTCACTCTTGTCCTCGCTCTCGTCCTCCTTGGTTGGCGACGACCAAACTTTAAACGCGGCCAGCATGGTCAATTGAGAATTGTAATTAATGGGCCGCGCAGACCGGTTATTATGAGACCGCGCGGTTATAGGACTGGACTAATGGCGTAATGGGAGAATGGAAGTAAGAACAAGCGCGAAACCGATGCTTTTGACCGCTATGCAAATATTTCAGGCTGGTGAAAACCCGTGTTGTCGCAATTGCGCAACAGACCGCGTGTGGCGGAGGCGGCGCGGCGCTTCAATAAGAGCACGCTTACACTACGTCAAAACTACAAACTCAGGGCGACGCCGCGCCCTCCGCCGGGCTCCGCGCCGCGACCCACTTCAAAAGGTGCGGCGACAGGAACGACCCGATAATTAATTGGGACGGGTGCCACACGAGCAATGGCAATAAGTACAGGCCCAGCGGCTGGGACCCGCCCTCGTAGATCGCCGTGATCAAAGGCACGCCCATCGCCACCGTTTTGTGCGTGCACCCGAAGAGGCCCATGACCCGCAACGTGGGCTCGAACCGGGCCAGGCCCAGCGCGAGCCACGCAACCGCCATGGACGCTACCAACAGAACGCACTGGACCAGGATCATGACCACGACGTCCAGGGCTCCGACGCCCACGTCCAATTTCACAAAGGTCACGTAGACAATGAAGGTCAACAAATGCTCCTGGAGCTTCTTGAGCCGGGTTTTGTTTCTCTTGGCCCACGCCGCGACTTTCGGTAGGTTGTACTGCGTCAGTTGCCCGACAAAGAGGGGCGCGAGCACCCGATACGAAATCTTGATCACGGTGGCGCTGAAGGAGACGCTTGACGTGTTCCCCAACAAAGCGGCGACCCAGGCCGGCGTCACGAAGACGCCCAGCAAATTGCCGCAGGCGGAGTTGAACACGGCGGCGGCCTCGTCACCTCCTGAAGATTTGGTTAAAACGATCACCATGTTGACGGTCATGGGTAGAAAAGCACAGACGGCGACGCCGTTCGCGAGCGGTACTTTCAGGACTTTGATGTGGACCAATAGGCGCGAGACGTAAAAAATGGAAACGGGCAACAAGCCCAAATTGAAGAGCTGGACAAAGCTATTGAACTTGTAGTTCTTCAGGGCCTTGACCAGTTCCCGCGTCTTCAGCCCGAGCCCGACGAACACGAAGATGAGGATCACGGCCACGATGGCCGCGATGGTCAAGACGTCCTTGTACGTCTGCGTGTAGAGGGAATCACACGCCCGCGCGACGATGATAACTAAAATGACGTTGAACATGAACTGGTACTTGAAGTAGAAGGCGATGACGCGTTGCAGGCGCGTGGGCTCCGGTGCGTCCGGCGCTTTGACGTCCGTGGCCGCCGCGACCTCGACGGCGTCGGGCGCGATGGCGTCGGCTGTGGGCGGTTTGCACATGCTTGTCAAGTGTTGGAAGTAGTTGCAGTGTCTGTGCGCAGCGCTAGCTGTATGTAGCAGTTGCAGTTGTCTGTCAGCGTTCGCGCAGCGGTTCGGTTGATGCACAGCAAGGTTGCAGTTCTCCGTTTGGCTTTCGCGCAGCGGTACCGATGGTCGTACGGAGCCGTGTGTCAACCTGAGCACTGCTGAGGACGACTCAGTGCTGTGATGCGTTCAGAGCTTGGACGTGCGGTGCATTGCACAAAGTTGTGTGATCATGACGCTACCCGAACGGGTATACGGGTTTTCTCTGCGCGTCGACGATCGACGACTTTATCATCTCTCGACGATTTTTGCAGCCGCTACGGTCGGCTGGCATCGTGCTGCCACATGGCTAGGAATATTCCCCAATGGTTCATCGATGCGGTGGTATGCAGACAGTGCTATGACGGGATGAGGCGCTGGCTCGCAATGGGCGGCGAGGAGTTCATCAATGAGACATGTGTAAACCCAATTGCCACGCACCGTGAGGACACGCTACTTGCACTTTCGATAGCCGGACCTGCTGACTCAAACCCTCTCCTGGTCAAGCTCTTGCTGGACGCCGGCCGCGCGACCCGAGCGTGGATTCTTGACGTCCGCCATCGGAAAAGATGAAGTAGATGTGGCACTCTTACTTTTGGCGCACGGTGCGGACCCTACGGACCAATGCGGCCCGTGGACTGTGCTCCATTTCGTCGCGAACGGGGGGCACGGGGGCATCTCACGGTCAATGGCACGCCAAGCCGAGTTGGTTCGCGCTCTGCTTGACGCCGGTGCTCCCGTCGACGCCAAGCAGGGAAACTCTCTTGAAACCCCATTTATGATTGCCGCAAAAAGGGGGTTCACCAGCCCTGATGTCCTGAAGCTGCTGTTGAAGCACGGGGCAGATATCAATGCGGTTGATAACCAAGGCCACACGGCGGAGGATCACGCACGCGCGACGTGCGCTCAAGCCATCCGGATCACGTCGCGGTGGACCACTCATCAGGGAGAAGTAGATCACGTCACGCATCGCAATGTGCGCGCTCCCGGCGTCGCCGAGGGCGCGCTCGCGCTCTTACGCGACGTTCGGGCGGCCGGCGGCTGGAAGCGCTACGTCGCCGAACCGCGGAAGCAGCTGCTCGTTTTGCGCAAGTTGGTGGAAAGGGGCCGCGCGCGGCCGCCGCGGAGTCGGCAGGCCAAGGCCCCCGCCGGGCTCTTCGGTAGGGACCTGCCGGATGTCCTCTTCTGGAAGGTCCTAGCGTCCTGGAAGACGCCGCGGGACGTCTAATGAATGATGAATGATAATAATAATAATAATAATAATGAACAAAAATTAAGGAACTTGACTCGGAAGGTCTAATAAAAGACAAAAGCTCCTAAGAGCCTGTACTTCTTAATATTCACACTCTTACACACAGCCCAAAGGCCACATCTTCTTCGGCACAATTTTCTTCTTGCCCACCTTGTCGAACCGCTTCTCGAACTTGAGGGCCCAGATCTGCGCGTTCAAAATAGTCTTCTTCAAAGTAGAATGCGTCGCCTGGGCCTTGGCCCGCGCTTCGCTCAGCCGCCGCTCCCGCTTAATGACCCTCCTTTTGCCTCTATTCTCGGCCTCCATCATTTTATCCGTGTTGTTCTTCCGCGCCTTGCGGATGCCCGCCTTTATTTTCTGGTACTTCTTGAGCTTGCGGTGCCAGTGGCGCGTGCCGAAGAACTTCTGGCGCATCTTGTCCTGGGCCTCTACTACGGGGTAGAACAAGTTCGGGAAGCGCCTATTGATCTCCAGGTACTCGTTGTACTCGAGTTTTCCGTCGTCTAGCAAATCGATCTCCCGGAGAGCGCGCGTCGTGCGCCCTCGGTTCGTAGACGGGTGGAGATCCGAAAGTAACAAGATAAACTCCTCGTGACTGATCCACCCGTTCCCATCGCCGTCAAATATTTGATAGGCGAAATGTAACAACTCGTCCTTGCCGAACATGCAGAATTGCGAAATGCACTTCACGCACTCCCCAAAGTCCATGCGCGACCCGTCCCAGGGTTCTCCTAACAACTGAAAAGCTGCGTGCATGAACCGCGAATCCCGAAACGCCAGATAAGTAAGGACCTCCTTCGACGACACGGCGCCCATGTCATTCGTGTCGATCTCTTC